>VYLP01000049.1_pt1 | contig 80126 bp, 65 predicted proteins | sample 5114311 | NCBI WGS metagenome assembly VYLP01 (sample SAMN12291775, study PRJNA351875) | freshwater metagenome | isolation source: freshwater lake | place: USA: Michigan, Lansing Lake | collected 2013-08-14 | reverse complement strand
GCTGCCTTCTCCGCCGCCGCCGCCACCCGCGCCCGATCCATCACCGCCGCCAACCTGGAAGAGGACGGGGAAAACGGGATAGAGGACGGCGTAGACATCGCCGCGCTCGAGGGCTTCGTTGAGTTCCATGCGGTCGAGATCGCGGCGGAGAGAGGGGGTCCACCAGGCGTTGCGCTGCGGGTCGCGAGCGGGGTTGGTGCCCCGGTGGACGCGGGTGGGCCGCTCCGTGAAGGCCGGGGCGATGACCGGGACGTAGCGACGGAACTCCTGCTCTGCTTTTTCCTTGCCGGCCTTGGCGCCGAGGGCAAGGACGGGCCAGGCGATGGCCGTGGCCTGGACGGTGATGGCCACCGCACCGAGAAGGAGTGTTACGCGCTTGAGAAACATGGTCTGCCCCCGAAGATTGCCGGGCAGTTTGCACAGCCTCCGGAAGGGCTTGTCAAGGGTCTGCGTAATTTTATTCGGATTTTATGGCCAGGTGGGGGCGGTTGCTCGACCTTTGAATAATTTGAACTTGAACTGTAGGAAGAGTTGTTGTTGAGGGGTTTGGAGGGCTGAGTTCAAGGGGGATGGGCGACGATTTATGTATCGCCCGATATATTGGGTTGGGCGTGGCTTGACTACCTCGTCATTCGCTTAGATAATCTCCACGGGGTACACGCCGAGACGACCACGCTGCCTAGCGTTGAAGGTTGCAAACAGCGAGCCCATTAGATCCTTTGGATAGATCGTCCTTCGGTCACAGATTTGGCTATTCTCCGAAAATGTATGCACTTCTTCTGAGATGTAGGTGATTCCTTCAGAAAGCGAGCTCTGAAGAACGGTCGGGACGCCCATCAGATCACGAAGATGAAACGGGGCTTTCCCTTCGTTATCTTCGCCAGGCACCCTACCCTCGATCGTGGCACTGTGCGCCAGGGATATCGTGTGGCGTGGCACAATGAGAGCATAATCAGTCAGTTTCCACACAGCTTCATTCATCCGCCATGATAAAAGGTTCTGGCAACGCTCATCAGCATCTGGATAGGCCGCATAAATGGCCTTCCTGTTTCTCCGCGACTGAGGGAACGGCACTGTACAAAACGAGGAAGATGCGTCCTCAAGCCACTGCTCCAGACCAGGTACATACACAATCTGATATGGGAGGTAGTAGCTGTCGGTGATCCCTAGCCCAGGTGGCCGCTTGGCACCCATAGAATATGGTAAAGCAGTAATCTTCGGAATCTCTGACCACAACCCATCAATGAACTCGAAGCAGAGCTGATGATGAAACTCCAGCCAGAGATTGTCCGCTCCCACAAGAACATGAGAGCATTTATAGGATTGCCAGTCCTTCGGACTCTCGAAGAAGAAGTGCAATAGGGAGATTCTCTTTGCGTGCGAATACAGAACCAGTTCTCGATTGGCCCTGGTCAGCGGAAACCGCAAGTAGATCATCCGCTTTGTGCCCTTGACTCGATGTACTGTGGCACGTTCCAAACCCCCGACTAGGAATCGGAGATATTGCTGCGCCTCATCCGAGGTTCCGCGGCACTCACACCAAATCAGCTGCTTTTCTTCGTCGGGAATGTTTTTCATAACGAGGATCAATCTGCGGTTAATTGGTCAGTTTACGGCACCTCAGTGCATGTGCATCGACTGAGTCTCTCAAAGCCACCCTGTTTCATATTCAATCAGACCCGCGCCCTGCAGTTCTTCCAGCCAAGAGCGTACATCTGTCGCGATATCAGCATTCGGCGCATCAATGGCCAACATGTGGAGAGAGGATCGCTCGACCTGGGCTCCCCGACTCGCGAGTCCTTGGACAACTCGAATCATCTCATGCAGGCTCTCATCTGCAAACATGATCCGAAACACGTATCTCCCTGATCGCTCAACCACTCTGGTCACCTGATCATCGATGGCTTCAACCGTATCGCCAAGGGCAACATCATAGATGAAGAACGGAATGCAGCAGATCATGAAGGTGGTCTCCGTGAGTTTGCGGGCCCACAATTGCTCCATGTCACCTTCTACATCGGCCATCAAGAGGTAGTCGGCCTGATCCCGCCAGATCGGATACTGATGGGTCAGGTACTTGACTTGCTTCGTTTCGTCATCGCTCATGGCTTCTTCTTTCCTTCAATTTTACAAATTGTCAAGTATCTAACCAGACAACACTCATTCGAACCGTGCAAAATTCTTTAACTCCGGCACGACGTCCTTCAATCGGGAGTCAACTCGAATCCTCCAAATCCACTCCTCGTTGTGCTCATTGGGAAGAAATACACCCTTGAGCGGTGTTGCCTTCAAGAACTTCTTGTGAAGCTCCAAGGCAAGCCCAGCGAGGCCTTGGGACGACACGTAAGGCTCCCGACTTCGATAGGTTGATAGACCGGCACGCTCTGGCAAGGAGTCGTCGATGCCAGTAGGCAAATAGATGGCCCCAAGGTTCATCATGTCCTGAAAGGAAGTTCCGTAGCGATCCTCAATTTGATCGTAAAGGCTGGCGTAGCCGGGTCGAGTCAGATCCGTCAGGACCTGAGCTGGCACGAGGTACGCACTCGCATTCAACGCATCGAAATGCTGAGTGGTCAGAGAACTGACGTGCAATAGTGCACGAGAGCGACATAGGTAACACCCTGCAGAGTACAAGCACATGACATCGCTGGTGTTCACGGAATTGAGAATCTCGACGATTGTCTCCGCGGCCAGACACAACTCCAACCTCTTGGTTCTGGGCTTGTTGGATGTGGTCATTGTCTTTCACCCGGCACTTTGCACTGACGTTCTGGGGCCTCCCCGCACCATAGCCGAAACCCGCACCCCCTTGTCAATCCGCGCATCCAGGCACCCCCGCCCGGTACTCTCCGCCGTATGCTCGTGGCGGCGCTCACCGGCTCTCTCCTCGCTCCCCAGTTCGGCTTCAGCGGCCCCCGCGCCGAGCTCAAACTCGCCGACCGCGTGGCTCTCACCTCCCCGCAGGAGGGTCTCTGGAGTGTGGCCACGGCCTGGGAGGACGGCTGGCCCGCCCGCTGGCACCACGCCCAGCCCACTTCGCTCACCCAAAGCGGAGACTGGCAGATTGCCAAAGGCACCCTCACCCTGCCCGAAGGCAAGCTGGAACTGAGCGATTCTTACCGCGTGGAGGGCAACCTGGTGCGGTGCGTGCGCCGGTGGGAATGGCATGGCCAAACCCCACTCAACCAAGTGACCCTCTCCGTGCGGTGGAACATGCACCAGGGCCAGGGCGCCAAGCCGTTTTTGCCGGGCATTTCCTACTTCGGCAACCCCTCGGGCGCCAAGACCAAGAGCTGCGTCCCCATCCAGACTATGGCCCCCTGGGAAGAGTCGTTCTATGAGGAACACCGCTACGCGATGCCTTTCGCCTCGCTCGAAAACGCCACCCACGGCGTGGCCCTGCACAGCCTCCCCAGCATGCCCGCCGGCGCGCACAAGCAAGATCAATGGTGGACCCTGGGCCTGGCCACCCGCGAAACCGGCCACGAACTAACCCTGCTCAGCGGCCCGTGCGCCTCCAACGGCCAGCGCAACGTGGTGAAGGCACGGCAGGGCACCTTTATGGCGTACCCGGACACCTGGCTCACCCTGCGGCCAGGGATGATCTTGGAGAAGACGTTCTTCTTACAGGCGTATCCGGTAGAGCAGCCGGGGTTTGGGTTCCGCCACCCCATGGAGGCCAGCCTCAAGCTCTTCCAACCCTATAGCCTGGATGGCTTGCCCACGGCCCAGGAAATTGTCGACGCCAAGCTCGCCTTTGCCAACTCGCGGTGGCGTGAGGGCGAGACTCCGGGGTTTGAGATGTACCCGGACTACGTACAGGGCACGCACTATGTGATGGGGTGGTGCGGCCAGGCCGAGTCCCTGGGCTACGCGCTGCAGGTGCTGGACCCGGCGAGCGCGCCGAGGGTGCAGGGCGCCCTGGATCTACTGGCGAGCAGCCCGTTTAACGAGCGGGGCTTCCACCAGCGCTACACGGTGGAATCCGGAGCCTGGACCGAGCAGGATTTCGTCTCGCAGGGGCAGGCGATGGAGAGCATCAGCCGCGCGGTGGAGCTTGCCAGGGCAGGATTTGAAACCAGCAAGTGGCGCGAGTTCTTGCGGAGGGCGTGCGATTTCCACTCTGCGCGCATCCTCAAAGAGGATTGGCGACCGGTCTCCACGAACGAGGGGTTCATGGTTTCGCCCCTCTTGCGGGCGTCCCGGCTGTTTGGGAACGACACCTACCGGCGAGCAGCCTTGAAGGCCGCCGACCACTACGCGGCTCGGCACCTCTCGATGGAAGAACCCTATTGGGGCGGCACGCTGGACGCGCAGTGCGAGGATAAGGAAGGGGCCTGGGCGGCACTGCAGGCGTTCTTGGCCGCCTATGATGCCACCGGCGAACGAAAGTATTTGGACTACGCCACCCATGCGCTGTACGTGACGCTTTCTTACACCATGGTGTGGGATGTGGACCTACCCCCGGGCCGGCTGAAGGATCACGGTTTCAAGTCGCGCGGGTGGACCGTGGTCTCCGCGCAGAACCAACACCTGGATGTCTTTGGGGTGTATTTCACGCCCGAGATCTACCGCATGGGGGAACTGCTGGGGCGCCCCGAGCTGATGCAACTGGCGAAGGTGATGTTCCGCAGTTGCGGGCAACTGATTGATGCGCAGGGCAGCCAGGGCGAGCAGATCCAGCACACCAACTTTGCCCAGGCGGGGGATATGTCGGATGTGTATCGCCTGCGCGGGGGCTACAGCGAAGGCTGGACGGTGTTCTGGATCACCACGCACTTCTTGCACGCGGCGGCCCGGTTCCGGGAGATGGGCGTGGACTTGGATGGCGATTGAAGTCGCGCTCCTTCCCTTGCTCACCATCCTGGCGGCGGACCGTAGTGCTGTACGATCTAGACTCTTGATCCTCGTCTAGTTCGACCTGCTGGGGTGTGCGGGAAGCATCCAGGTCGTGGATGGACCAATGGTATGGTGGAAGACAAGAATGTCGTGGGTGGGGAACGGCGGCCCGGCGTCTTGCATCGGATTCGACATCCATGCTTTGGGATCGACACCCCAGCCGCACCAGCCTCGGTAATACGGGAGCTTGCCCCACGTCTTCGTCGGCTCGTGGGCTTTCCTGAAGTCCGCATACCACCGGTTGGGGCCTACGCGACTAAAGAACTCGCCGAGGTCACCGGGACGCATGTTGTTGACGGCAAAAATCTCGAAAGGTCGTTCGGCAACATCAACGATCTGGTCTGTCGCGGCAAACAGGCGCGCCCGGAACGATCCGGTCGCCCACGCAAACCCAATGGCGACGTACTCTTCCTTCAGAGCGCGGCGCACTTCACCCCCGACGGTGCGGAAACCGAATTGCTGAATGGCCTCGGGGATCTCGCCAATGGTGTGCATGTCATGCGCCCACAGCGCCGCTTTTCCGTCCCCCAGTCGGCGGAGAAGATTCGCGCCCATGAAGACATCCCGCCGAGCAAAGTAGGCTACATTATCCAAACTTGGCTTGACGTCAGTCTTGACGAATTCCTGTTCGTAAGTCTCTAAGCCCTGAACACCCACTTGCGCGGCATAGAGAGCTTCTCCCTGCCCGAGTTTGTCGGAGAGCTTCTCAATCGCGGAGACGAGGGCCGTGCCGGCGTCAAAGTAGCGGGCGTAGTCTTCCTTGGTTTGGGTCTTCAGCCAAGTGAAGTAGTGAGCTGACTCGGCTTCCGCATCCACGAGGGGTTTGAGGATTGCGCCGAGATTCTGCGCCGTATCCTTATCCGTCTTCTCGAGCCAATCGAGAGCAAAATCGAAGTCGAGACCCGTCTCTTGGCAATCAATCCCATAAATCCGAATCGACTTCCCAGTACGTGTTACATAGGCTCTTAGCCACATGATGAGCGAGGCAAACTCATCCGTCCTCCAAATAGAAAAGATGCCTGAATCAAGCATGAGTTGGGTGAGGTCGCCTTTTCCTTCGTTGACGTAGGCATCCAGTTCCGCACCCGGCCTCCGATTCACCTCCAGCATGAGTGAGTCGATCTGTCCGAGGCGGACGAGTTCACGGATGGCGTGGGTCTTGAAGAGTTGAGATTGTTGGTCGCCGTGGGTCGCTTCGCCAAAGCCAATGACGCGGGCACCTTGGAGGCTTTCCATCAGCGGCTTGAGCTCAGCTTGGGTGGGCACATCGACGGCAAACGGGCTGACATTTGCTTTGAGCCATTCCAAAGCCGGGGCCTCAGCGGCTGCTCTGGCTTCTGGAGATGACGGATCGGGACGCGCTGCGGGCTGAGCCGTGGAAACAGCGACGCAAGCGAGCGCAGCCAGCAAACCAAAGAGCTTCATCTCGCCGAAAACTCTACCCTACGGCGACCCTGGATCGGATGGACGTTTATGGATGATCAGGATGGCGCAAAGGCTAGCCATTTAGGCCAGCATCCATTATTGGATTCCGAATGATCCATGGCGACGTGGTGTCGATGAATCCACATCGGATTTAAGCCCTGGGGCAGAAAGGTCGAACTGAGATTGGCCATCTCTTCCCCGTATTCTCCTAGTCCAGGTGGCGGGCAACAAAAAAGCCGCCTCAAGGGCGACTTTTGAACCTAAAACCTGGTGGACCGTGTAGGGCTCGAACCTACGACCCGCTGATTAAGAGTCGTCGGGTTTGGCGTTCATTGGCGAATTCCAGTGATCACTTTAGGTTCATTTCAGACGATGAACTGTTCGCCGTTGGTCACCATCGTCTGCCACTTGCTACTTTCTTTGCTACTTCTCTGCTACTCTTTGATCATGGCAGAGAAGCACGCGAAGAGAGCCCGTGCCCGGAGAAACGTGGGCTACACGGTCCACAAGTACAAGGATCGCTGGAAGGCGGCAGTGATCATTGGCTACGACGCCGATGGCACCATGAAACGGAAGACCTTCACACGCAAGACCCAACGCGAAGCGCGCGAGGCCGCCGAGGCATTTCGCGCTCAATTCGAACGAGGGGCGACCCCCACAGACCGGGACAAGATGCTGTTCCGGAATTGGTACGAGGAGTGGATTGCAAATGTCGAGGTCAACCGATCGCCTAACACCACGAGGTTCTATCGGTCTCTCTTTGAGAACTATGTGATTCCCGAGATCGGCAACGCCAAGATGCGGAGCATAACCTCCCAGCACCTTCAGCGCTTGTTGAACGCGCGGACCAAAGATGGACGTGATGCGTCGGCCATGCGTCGGGCTCTCCGGGCGTGTTTCAATGCGGCCAAGCGAAGTGGCATCATGTCCCTCTCGGCCGCTGAGAATCTCCAAACGCCCAGGAAGGAGCGAGTCACAGTCGGATTCTTAACTCCCGATGAGGCGAAGCGGCTTATGCAAGCCTCGGACTCCGAATGGATTGGTCCCCTGATCTGTTTTGGCCTGGGCACGGGCATGCGGGTGTCGGAAGCAACGGGGCTCACATGGCAGGACGTAGACGAGGAAAATCGCCATATCCACATTCGGAAACAGCTTCAGAGGGTGAACAGCAAACTGGAACGCCGGCCGCTCAAGTCACATCGAAGCCAGAGTCTGATCCCGTTGAATGATCTCGCTCTCAAAGCCATCCAGGCGGCACGTGCACAGCACCAGGCGATCCGATCGATTGAGCCCAGCGAGTTTGTCTTTCTGAATAATGAAGGTCGCCCTTGTGACCCCAAATGGGTGAACAAGCACCTCCACCGGATCTGCGACAAAGCAGGTGTTGGCCGGATTGGATTCCACAAGCTTCGGCACACCACGGCAACCCTTATGAACCTTGCCGGGGCGAGCGCGATTGACATCAAGCATCAACTTGGACATACCAGCCTTGCCCTTGTCAACGCGGTGTACGTGCATCCGCTTGAAGAATCCCAGCGCCTGGCATCCGACCGCCTGGCCAAGCTGCTCTTGGACGAAGATGAATCGGGCGCTTGACCCTTGCGCGTCGACCTTCTGACTATCATCAGTCTCTGGTGGTAAAACGGTCCTCCTAAATTCGGCGTGGGAGAAAGCATGACGATCTGGCAGATTGCCGCTGGTGAACATCAGCGTGAATACAGTGAGGAGTTCCTCTCGAGGGGCATGGCGTTTGTCGGCGGCGCCTCAAACTCGAAATCCCTTAGCCAAGTCAATGCTGGTGATCTGCTTGTCCTCAAAAGAGGGCTCTCCGAGGTTCTTGCGGTAGGTCGTGTTATCGAGCGCGATGGACGACACGGGGGCTGCGGAGATAAGCAGTGGCTGAAGGACTTTGACGGATGGGACCTCGAAGCGTACGTATTCGTGGAGTGGCGGCGTCCCCCTCATCCGCTTCCGACTCAGTTCTTGAGCATGGGCGCAATCAAGCGAATTCTGAAGTCAGAAGACCACCTGGTGATCCAAGACGCTTTTTCAAAAGGTGCAGTCATTGAGCCAACCAAGCAGGATCCGCACCCTACTCGCGCCGTTAGCGAATCTGAAATCCTGGATCATCTGATAGCCCACGGCCTCAGCGAAACTCAGGCCCGTCACTTTGGTGACTCGTTCTCGAGAATACGGGAGCTTGCTCGCTACTACCGAGAAGAGTGCAACTCCAAGGATGTGCGCGAGCATGAAGCTCGAACCTTCCTGGTGGTTCCCCTCTTACTGGCACTTGGTTGGACCGAAAAGCAGATCAAAATTGAACTGAACGTGCCAGACGGCCGGCTCGACTTGGCTTGCTTCCGCCGGCCGTACGTTCGGAATGGACGCAAGACAAACGATGAGGACTGCGATCTCATCATCGAGACAAAAGGGCTGCGGCAAGGCCTGAGCCTCGCGCCCGCTCAAGCTCGTCGCTACGCCGAGTCCTTCCCTTCCACACGGGCCATCATCGTCACGAATGGCTACTGCTACAAGGTCTTCGCCAAGACTGACGGCGCCTTTACCGAGCACCCCACGAGCTACCTTAACCTCCTGAACCTCCGAGACCGCTACCCGCTTGATCCGAACCACTCAAGTGGATGTTTAGAAGTTCTATCGTTGCTGGTCCCGAGCAAATGGATCTAGGAAGCTGCTTACCTACTGCTACCCAAATGATGGAACAGAATCTTTTTCCCTCAGCTACTTGCCAAACCTTTCCTTTCTCGAATCGGCGAGGATTAGTGTGTGGCTTGGCCAAAGGAAGTATGACCCGCTCGAAACTCCCTGGATGGTTGTAACGTGATGCTCCGAACCTCTATAATACGGTTAACCGGCCGCAACTTATATTTTCCAATCCAATCTCAGTCGCAATATTCGGGTCTGATAACTGAACGCCATTGAATTGTCAATGGGGCTCGAGGAATTCGAGCCGCTTCTTGTAGACTCAATCACGATGTCTGCTTCTGGTCCCTCATGCGAAGCTCCTGCATCCGGCAGATACGTTCCTGTATCTCGACAAAGCCTAACTGTACTTGCACTTTTTGCTGGGATCGGGGGCATTGAGCGAGGACTCGACCTGGCTGGCCATAAAGCCGTCTTTGCTTACGAAACCGACGTGGCAGCCGCAGAGGTCCTCCGCCATCGCTTCCCCTCAATGAGAACACTTGGGGACGTATTGACTCTGAGCAAAATTGACAAGGCTATCGATATTGTTACTGCCGGCTTCCCATGCGTGGACCTATCCCAAGCCGGCCCCCGGACCGGGTTGAATGGGAAGTCATCAGGGTTGATTCGTCACGTGCTGCAAGTTGTCGCTACAAGCAATGTGAATCATATTCTTCTGGAAAACGTACCTTTTATGCTTCGCCTGAGTAGTGGTGCCGCTATGAACGAAATCACAAAACAGCTGGAGGCTTCCGGCTTCATTTGGGCTTACCGTACTATAGATGCCAGGTCGTTTGGTATCCCGCAGCGGCGACCACGCGTGATCCTCTACGCTTCAAGAGTTCGTGACCCTAGAGATGTCCTGTTTAGAGATTTTGCGGCCGAGGCTCGTTCCGAAGTCAAGCCAATTGTTGGGATCAATACCATCGGCTTCTATTCGACGGAAGGCAACACCGGGGCAGGCTTGGTTTGCGATGCAATACCACCACTAAAGCCTGGATCTCGACTCGGCATAATGAGCTCGCCCGCGGTCATGCTTCCTTCAGGCAAGATAGGCACACCAACAATATCCGATGCTGAGCGCCTTCAAGGCTTCGAGCCTGGATGGACTGAGCGAGCCGAAGGGTTAGGTCGAAACTCGCGCTGGAGACTCGTGGGAAACGCAGTCAATGTTCGAATGTCGACTTGGATTGGCGAAGGGCTTGCAGGTCCTCACTTAGCTGAGACACCGCAAATCGTGGGTGTTCCTGTTGTTGACGGTCGTTGGCCTACCGCTGCATGGAATGTTGGCGATGGTCGATTTGGTGTCAATCTGCCTACCCATGTAAACCTGCGGCCGATGACTCCCCTTGAACAGTTTCTGAGTGAGCAACTCGTTCCGCTCAGCTATCGTGCCTGTCATGGCTTTGTGACTCGAGCGGAAAACAGCACGCTAAGGTTCCCAGGGGGCTTTCTCGATGCGCTTCGCTCCTACCGAGATTCGATAGTCTAGGTCGGCTGAACCAGGACGCCATCATCACGCATCCGTTCGAAGTGGCCGACGACTTGCTCTCCCAACTCGAAGTTGTCGACTCGGAGCCCCATCTCCATGTTCTCGCGCATGGCGGACCCGGTCAAGTTGGCCGACGTGACGAATACCACCTCTCGGTCCCCGACGGCAACCTTTGCGTGCAAACATCCTGGTCGTCCATTCTCATCGGTGTCGCGAGTGGCCAGGGGCCAATGTAGTAAACGGGCCTTTGTGCGGATTGGCTCCGAAAATGAGGCCATGAAGTTCGGTTTCTGCTCTCCTGTCTTTGGATTGAGACTCTCGACCACTACCGTGACGGCTACCCCACGGGCTATCGCTCGGTCAATCGCGGTGACGATGTTTCGGATATCAAATGCCGCATAGACGACCACCAACAGCTCTCGTTTGGCGCTGTCAATAACCTCAAGCAAGACTTGCTCGGTTCCGCGCATGGCTGAAGCCACGCTGGCAGGGCCTGTCCAGACGACCTCTAGGCTCGTCGATGTCATCTGCCTGCGAGCAGCTGCAACCGCCATTGCAACCTCACTAGCTCGAAGGTCTACGCAGTCCAAACCAAGCTTTGAAGCTGAACTTTGGAGCACCAACCGCTGCTCAAGTTGGCGACAGTCCGCTGCCATTGCGTTCAGATAGGCGACGGCAGACGTTTCGCGATTTGCCTGCTGCAGCAGTTTGCCAAAATTTCCGACTGAGAGAGTTCTCGCAAGTTTCGCTGCCACATCGGCCACGACCTCGAATGAATCACTCAAGGTGATGCTCCCTAAAGAATGCCACTTCGGGTTCATTCAGGGTTGGCACGACGAGAACCCGGTCAAGGTAACGATTTCCCGTTTCGCACGACGTTTCGGGGAGAAACTGGCAGCTGTGGCACGCGGCTCCATGTAGTTTTGCATCGTGCTTGGGGTCGTGGCTGGAGCAGTGCGGGTCAGAGCTACACAAGGAGGCTCGCTCAAGTGCCAAGCGAAGCAGAGGTGCTAACTCATTCGGCTGCCCCAAGCCGACCAAGCCACCCAACGTCCCCTCGCTATCCGGCGTCGATGTGACGATGAGGATTCCGGCCATGTTGCCACCTCCGTCGTGGGAAAGCGATGCGTAGAGCCGCTCCCGCAGGCTTGCCGCAGAGTAGCCGCACCGAATTGACATTTCTCGAACCAGGAGATGGGCTAGAGAGTGCAAGAGATAGTACCGAGCGGGACGGCCAGCCGGCCTTTGGGTTAACCAGGGCCGCCTATCACACCAGAGCTCGTGACCGTTGTTTAGCACTCCAAGACGCTTCTGGACGTCGTCGCGTGCTTCCCACTTCTGAAGAGTATCCTCTCGGAACTGGATGAAGATTCCCTCACCACGCAACTCAACTCCAGGTACCCAGGTAGGCGTAGTTCGCGATAGCCTGGCTCTTCGCTCTGCTGGAAGCAAATCTAACTCAGACATGTCTCCAGGGGCATCAATTCTTGAGAATGCAACCAGTGCCCGGACTTCGCGGTGCCGCTCGACCAATACGACTTTTTCGATGACATCATCGAATCCGGGAGGTGGTTGAGTGATTGCGGTCCGCAGCCAAGGATGCCGCGTTGGGGTTGCCGCGCTCAAGACAGTCCACTCGGGGTCTTTGAGCGAACCGATTTCCTCAGATTCGCTTGATTCTTTGACCCTGCCGATTGCCTCCCATACAGGCTCAGCTTCGAGCCCAATTAGCCAGTCGAACTGGTTCCTTCGCATGACGTACTTCAGGTCGCCGATGTCGACCATGTCGCGGAACTCAGGCCAGTTGTTTTGTAGCTTTTGCTCCAAGTCGCTCATCGCGCTGGGAACCGAGATGGCTGACAGGGTGATTGGGAACCAGCTATTTGATGCTCCAAGCAAGATAGTCCGTGGCTGTTCACCGCAGTCGTCGGCACCAACCTCACTCCTCAATCGGTGATGCGGATGGTGCCCATCGCATTTTGGCCGGATGATGTTGAGGAGCGAGTTCGTTCCGAAGGCCTTGGACATGCGCTGCTTAGCGCCACATGCGCAGGTGACTTCGATGTCGGATGCCTCCACGACCAGGCCGTACTCAATGAGCCGGAGTTCTTTATTGCAGTCAGAGGGGCCACCGTGGACGAACTCTCGCCAAGGGAAGTCGTTGAGATGCCCGTTTTCGCAGGCGACCAAAAAGCGGGCGGGAATGACCGGTCGCTTGTTCTTGTCCGCGATGTTGGGTTGCTTCGTGCAGTGCTTGTGAACGTACTTGAAGTCCTCCGGTCGGTAAGGATTTGAAATCGACTGGAAGTACCCCGAATCATAGCGGGCCAGCAGTCGACATGCCGAACAGACCATCCAACGAGGAAACGGAGCAACCGGAACACCAACTGTCTCGACTTGCTGACCCGAAGAGTCTTCGTGCAAAAGAGCCGGTGCCATGATGCGCTCGACCGTGGGATACATGCGGCGGACGGTCTGCAATAGCCGTGGCTCGTTGACTTCATCCTCGGCGCGCGTTTTCCAGTAGTCGAGGCCGAGCACAATTCCGGACACGTACGGCAAGTCGACCATCGCCCCAACTCCGAACGGGCTGATGGCTTGACTTCGTCTCACCTGACCTACGTTGGACCGGCTCATTCCTCATCCTCCAAGTTCGAACTCAGCTCGTGCATCACGAACGCGGAACTCAGCTCAACTTCCCGGAGAGAGTTGAGGCATGTGAAGTCTTGCCATTTCCCGTCGTCGGGTTTCTTCAGAAGGGCCACTTCAGTTCCAGACTGCCTGTAGGCAACCGATGCACCAGCGTCGCGGCGCTTTCGCACCTCAAGATTCCACTTGTCGACCCGGCTGCGAACTTCACTCCGCACGAGCTGCCCGAGTTCTGCGCTCTGAACATTTTCCGCGCGCCGAACGATCGCGTCGACGACTGCATCCGTGATAGTGCGGTAGTCATCGACAGAAGAAGCGGAGGAGTTTGGATTCAACTCGCGGCCTTGGAGCCTCGCATTGCTGACCAGCACTGCTGACAGCGCTCGCTCTCGAGTCCCGTCCGAGAACGGCGTCAACGAAGGGGTCTCGATGTGTTTGTGGAAAGTCGAATGGAAGTAGTTGAAGCTCTCATAGTGGGAAAGGTCGCGCGGTCGCGCCCAGTTCTGAACCGTGAACACCAAGCCAGGATGTGAACGGCCAATCCGGTTCGTGGCCTGGATGTACTCGGCGGTCATCTTGGGTTGACCGGCGACAATCATCAGACCAAGTCGCTTCACATCGACACCTACTGAAATCATGTTCGTGGCCAGCAGAATGTCGTAGGGCGTGAAGCTTGTCCTCTCGCCGGTGAACTGCCGTTCGAGGCGGTCCAAGATGTACGGGATGTCGCCAGCCGACTTTCGCGAAGTCAACTCCTCGTACGACCGAATCGACCGCTGCCCAAGGCCGACTCTGTCCATCCTCCAGAGCTTTTGGTGGATGTCGTCGTCGATCAGCCGACGCATTCCTGCCAGCTCTCGAATGGACCCGAAGTAGCCGACCGCCGTCAACCATGGGTCAGCCGCCTTTCCATAACGAGTGGGATCGTACATCAACTGCGCCGAAGCCATCGCGGCACAGTAAGTGCGAATCAGAACTGCCTTCAACCTCCGACCAGGACTACAGATTCCGACGTATTTGGTGCCTGGATTGTCTGGATTCGCAGGAGGTTGCTTGCTGAAGAAGTTGTCCTCGACATCAATCCCTGCGGGAGGAAACACCTTCAGGTTGCGCGCAAAGAGCCGATTGACTTGGTCGCCTGCGCGTCTGACCGTGGCAGTCGACACGATGACCTTCGGGCGGACCTTTACGTCGTCGTGTTCCCACGAGCAGAGCTCGTCTATTGCGGTTTCGTAGATTCCTACCAGCGAACCAAGTGGCCCGCTGATGAGGTGCAACTCGTCTTGAATGATAAGGTCTGGTGGTCTCAGATATCCATGTGGCTGTACTGTTACGGCAGGCAGTCCCTTGTGCGCAGGATGCATGTTGGAATCGTGGTCGCTCTCCGAGGTTAGGAAACCATGTCGCGGGCAAAATCGGTCGACCCTGCCAAACAGCATCTGTGTTTCCCCGTTCCAGGGCATCTGCGCAAACTTGTCGACCGTCGCGATCACAAGGCTCGGAAGTAGTCGATAGACTTCCTCGTCAACCACCACAACGGGAAGGCCTCCGTCGAAGCCATTTTTGGGGCTGTTCGCCTTGCTGAATGGACATATCCCCTCATCGTCACCGCAGAAGATGTACGTCCTCTTGGTTGCAACCGAGTTGACGACCTCGATGTCGTTATGCTTGAAGTCGATGGGGCTACCGCACCACGGGCAGTTGGTGAGCTGCCGAACCGACCCTCGGCCCCAGCCGTCGTTACCCACCTGGTCCTGAGCATCAGCGGTTCTGTTGGGAGTAGTCGCTTGACCGACCCACAAGCCAATGCGGAAAGGCCAGTTTCCCCACTTGGAGGGCTGTTCGCGGCGGATGGTTTCGCAGGCGCAGATGAGCGCGGTTGCGCGTTGGAATTGTTGAAGGGTCAAGAGCCGCAGCGTGTATCGCATCAAAACGGCGACCCCAACGTCTGCTCGCAAACCACCCAGATCACCCTGAAGACGGCGGATGCCGAGGGTGAAGGCGGTTAGTCCTAAATAGGCTTCCGTTTTGCCGCCCCCAGTTGGGAACCACAACAAGTCGGCAACCTGCTCGTTCGCACCATCATCAAGGCGGTCAGAGTGTCCAGGTTTTGCCAACGACGGCAGGTTCAATAGCACAAACGCGAGCTGGAATGCGCGCCAACTTCGATTCTTGGGCTCGTCGAAGTCGGCCAGGGTCTTCGACTCCTCGCGGCGCTTTGCCTCCGAGAGCATTGTCCGGACACGCTGGAGATACATCGCACGGTTGGCAAACCGGAAGGCATCCGCGGCCTTTTCGTCTTCAAGAAGAGTCCGAATTCCTGATTCGATTCGGTCGGCGGCCTCGCGACTTCGCTTGATGACCCGTTCCGTTGCTTCTCGAAACTCCGACAAACCCTCAGTGGCATCCTCAACCCGAACAACCTCGCTTTCAATCCACTTCCGGTAACCGTGCACAAGCGGCAGCAGCTTTGATTCAAGTTCAGCGGTCGGGGTCTCGGCCAACTCCTTCATGTCGGTGACCAATCCCTCCAATAGCGGTTCGTTCTCAGGGCCGCTGTGGGTGGCTTTGGGAACCTCAGTTATCGGAACGCAGGTGGTCCAAACACGGTCAGTGGATTCCCACTTGTCGGGATGTCGGTTCCAGTCGACCGCAACGCCGTGACCGACCGCGAACTCGACCCGCTTGCGGTACGACATCTCAAGTTCCTCAACCTCGTTCTTCTCGAACGGGTCAAGATTTTCGTACCGAATGCGTCGGCGACGCTTGATGAAGGCGCCGGAACCATCAACCGACTCGACACTCAGAACCGGCTGGAACAGCCATCGCGTGATGGTTTCGACCTTGCTCTCTGCGGGGCCCTGGTTGTTGGTGAGAAGCAAAGTGACGAGCCAGTCGTCCTCACGCTCGACCACACGACCCGTGACCACGACATTAGGGAATCCTTCGTCGAGCTGGATCCCGCGAATCGGTCCCGCTCGCAAAGTCAAGTCGACTTTTCCACCGCGAGGATATCGCTTCCAAACGATGAGCTTTTGGTTCGGGTCGTCCTTGGCGGTGAGGGTCTCGCTCTCTTCGCGGATGTACTGGCCCCACTCACTCTGCACTAGAATGCGGTCGACGTCCTTCCGGACACAAAAGGTCAGACCGAACGAGGATGGGAAGTAGGATTTGCTTGGGTCGACCTCCGGCTCCTCGTCGTCCTCTTCGACTCCCTTGCCAAACCCTCCGCCCTTCGACTTGCCTGGGTCAGCCTTTCCCTTGGGTGAGTCAAAGTCGACATCGTCATCACTGGCGTCATCCTCAACTTCGGTCGGCACGGGGCCGTTGAGTTCAGTCTCGGGGAGCGCCGTGTCTCGTGGCGCGAGCATGCCGAGCAGATATCGGTCGGTCGGCTTCATCAGCCTTCCATACTCGGCATCAAGGGAAATCTCCTCGTTCGGTCCACCCGCCGGGCCAAGCAGGTCACGTATTGCAAGTTCTAGTAGCTCGTCCCTTATCTGAGATTTCCGTTCAGTCCCGCTCATTGCTCCAACCGTTAGCAGTATAGTGGATTCCGCTCAGAATCACGCTCAAGGTAAGCGAAGCGCTCTATCCCCTGCCAATGAGAGGAGAGAACGCAATTGCTCCCGGGCGAGCCTTTTTCCAGTCTGAGTTGCTCGGGGCGAGATTCCCATCGCCTCTAGGGATACCACTGGTGGGTGCTCAAGCAAGGTCGGGAATAGATTCACACAAATCAAGTAGTTCGGAAACATTATCGCCCTCTGACGATAGTTTCTTTCTGCCTCATCGAATGTAAATCGACGGCGCTCTTCTTGATTGTAACCAAACAGGGCGCCGGCCTCTGGTCGAGGATCCGCAAGAATGCAATTATGTGGGAGCGGATAACCACGTTCCATGTACCAATCTCTTGCCTCCTCGTGATTGGCGAGTTTGGCCTGCACTCGGAGGATAGCGGTCAAGAACTGGATAGACTCGAGCTCCATGCTGTACCGACGCTTGATCGTCACGTACACGAGATGAGAACCTACCTCCGCTCGACCTACAACCAAGTTCTTGCGACAGAGACCGGAAACGGATGGAGCTTCATGCCTGAGATTTGGCTCGGTTCTGATGGATGCATCTTCAAAAGGGAGCCTTCCAAATTCCGCTGCCGTTCGCAGACCCTTCCTGCCCCAGGCAGCAAATGGGTGATAGGAGAGCAAGATATCCAAGTCCTAAACTACTCCTTCGGTTCATCACCCGATTGCTCAGCCCGGAAAATCATCATGTCCTCAGCAGTGGCGTAAATCATGTTCACCGGGTAACCAGCTGGCTCTAGCGGAGCGATTCGTACCACAGGGGTAATGGGTGGCACAGCCTTGGCGGTGGTTTCGCGTGCATTCTCAACTCTGAAGTAGCGCTTGCTCGTACTCATGACATCCATTCTATCCGCTAGGCATCCGCTCCCCAACACTGCACGAGAGCTTCTGACCTCGGACTAAGGCGTTGCTTCTAGTTGAAGGACAGGGTTGGTAGTCGAAACTGAGGTAGTGCAATCATCACTTACTTGCAGCATCCACCACTTGTATTGTACGAGCCAATCGATATGCAATTCGTCGTTCGCGTAGGCGTTCAATATTCTGCCTCAAATACATTGCGTGGTCTTTGCCGAATTTAAACTGTGGGAAGTCGCGATCAATCATCTCGAACATACCCACCAAGTGCTCAAGATCTGAATCCTCACCGTGGTAAAGGCGTTCTACGGAGAGTGCAGCTAGGCGCAAGTACACATCCCGTAGTAAGCGCTCAGCCTCGTCCTCCGCAGGTTCTCTGCTTAGTATTATGTACTGAATAGGCTCAGGTGTACAGTTCGTGTCCCAGCGTATCTGGCATAGCATTCCGAGCGGAAATAATGCAACGTTCTCTTGCATCTTTTTTACCCATTCGGACATTAGGTCAACCTTCATCTGAAGTGCCTCTACATTCATGGAGTCTTCCACGCTCAAGGTTAGAACGGCAGGTCCGAGCCAGACAACAGGCACCTTACCTGCGCTGACATCCAGCTTCCGCTTCTTCTCCTCGAAGCAAACCCCGATACCATGCGCACCCGGATTATTTAGGAACCACTCAAGGAGGGCATAGTTTGAATACAGCTCAAGGCCAGAACCTCTTCGAACTCGTCCGAAGAACAATGGATACTCAAGGTTCCGCAACCAGTCGGTCTCCCCCCTGTCTGTGCGTGTAAGTTGTTTGTCGGCATCGTAGTACACGACAGTGACGGCCTTTGCATGTGACTTCAGTTGGACCATGCATGTCCGTCCGGCCCGATAGAGAGCACCCTCGTTGTGCAGAAGTGTCAAAAATGCGTCGACCCCAACGTCTTCGGTGCGAGGCACCGGTGCGACCGCTCCTAGCAATCGGAGGAGAAACAATCCATATTCCTCATTCAGGTCTCCAGACCTCAAGTTCACACCGCGAACAGCTGGCATCAGTCTTCCGCCTCGCCGAGGGTGAGTTGGGTGTCGAAGAGGTTTGCGGGTGGCGTAGCGTTGTAGGCGGTGCGGGGTTCGGCGACATTAGTTGGGTTGTTGGGTTTGCGGCCACGTCTGGCGGTGGAGGTTGAGGCGTCGGAGGTTGCGACCTTGGCTCCGGTCGACTTCTTGCACTTCTTGTAATGCAGGCCGGCGGCGACTTCTTCGGCGTAGCGCTCGTGGTTCAGCTTCAGTAGGCGGCGGAGGACTTCTTTACGGGCCTCGGGCGAGATGGTGAAGCGTACAGTGCCTGGCACGTCGTAGTGCCCGTGCGCCAACTCAATGTCGGACCAGCCATAGGAACTCAAAACAGCCGCGTCAAGGGATGCGATTTCAGCTCTAAGCTCTTCAATCACAACCGTGCTCTCACCGGGGCTGTCTACCAAATCGTACAGGTCGTTGAGCCCAAGTCCAGCTTGCCTCTTCGCCAATTTGCGCGCTGTGGTGAACTTATCCTCAGCATCGGCAAGTTCACTCAATTCGAGCGGAAAGGGGAAGGTATCGAAGACATCGGATGTCGAATAGCTTATCGTTCCTCGGCCAAAAGCGAACGTGATGTTGCGCACCCACCATTCATGAGTACAGGATTGCATTACAGCGAGCATGCCTGGCGAGTTCAAGAAGAGTTTCAAGCGATGCACGGGCAGTTTGTCGCTCTCAACAAAATCGAAGAGCAGCCTTCGCGAAACAATGCTACAGGCCAGGATAAACGGCTTCCGCCGTGCCTCCTGCATAAATGACGTTCGCTTGTCCCAATGCAGCCACGGTCGGTGTTCATGAATCTGACGTGTCTGGTTTTTGCGCTCATCTAGAATCTGTGGCATCAGCCACTCAAGAAACGCATCGCAACCATGGATTTCGTTCAGCTCGCGTTCCCCGAAGTCGACAGACACTAGAGCTGCGTCACGGTCAACTGTGTCGTTCAGAACTTCACCGTTAACGTAGGTGCGTAAATACTGGTGGAGCCCAGGAGCGCGACTAGCCCATTCAGCGGCGGATTCTGAGTTGAGAATGAAGGCTCTTCCGTACAATTTCACGCCCTCTGAGTATCGAAAGCCGTGTTGTAGCTTCTTTATCGCAGAGACATCCAAGTCCTCAGACAAAGAGCTAGGAATCTCATCTCGAGAAAGTCCGTCAAGCACCTTCTTTCCAAGGAAGGCGCCTCTACGCAACCACATGACTGCAACGGTTACTTGGGCTTGTCCGGGCCAAACCATGCTGGAAATTGCCCTGTGAATAGTCCAACCAGACTGTGTCAGCACGTCAAGCGTTGATTCACGATTGTCAGTCTGCGAAATCGTTCCAGTGGCTATCAAGGCAACGTTGCCACCCTCCACCACCAAGTCCTCGCAACTTCTTATGAAATGTGCAACGAGGTCTGCGGTGCCTTTCATCTCCCGCCGCTTGTTGCAGATGAACTGGTGATAGTCAACACCGAGATTCGACGCAATGGTCTTTCCACCGGCGAACGGTGGATTGCCAATCAAAGCGTCAAATCCGAATGAGTTGATGGTCGCGCTTTCGCTAGAGCTATCGAACAAAATGTCGGGAAACTCAAGTCGCCAGTGGAAAGATGGACGCCCTGTCAGCTCCTTGAAGGTGGACCTCAAGCGGTCACCTGTCGGAACCTCGGTCAACGTAGATTGAATCACTGCTCTGCGGGCCGCCTTGTCTTGAGTATTGCCCTCTGAAAGTTCGCACGCCACCAACGCATCGGCCGCGAATTTGAGCGGTCGCTCCAACTCCCGCACTTGGTCGAACAACCGCTGCTTGCGGCGAATCGCTTCGGGGTCGTGGCTGGGGATGCGGGCAATCTGTTGGCGCAGGTTGCGTACCTTCTCAATGTACTCTGGCACCCACGGCAGCAAGAGCGCTCCGGACTGTCCAGAAGTGTCCATGCGGAACATCTCCAGCTGCCGCTCGGTGACGCCAAGGAGCGAGTCGCCGTGGCGCAGGGCATGGTCGAGGAAGGTGAACGGACGGTCCTTGCGCAGGGTGGTGAGCCAGAGCGATAGCTTCGCCATCTCGACCGCCATCGCGTTCCGGTCGACGCCATAGAGGCACCGGTCGGCGACGATGCGCCGCGCCAACGCCAGCCGCTCCTCGGCATCGCTGGGAATCAATTCCTGACTTGGGTCGGCGACGGCTATGTCGCCGTAGGGCGTCGTGACATAGGTTCCGGGCGTCTTGGCGTGATGGTCGTCCTCGATGCGATGGGTGAAGAAATGTCCCTCGGCCGAGAAGCCCAGTCGGCGAGCAGCCTTCTCTTCGGCAACCGCCCACGCCTCCACCAACTTCATGGAAAGGAATCGACACGCGGCCACAAGGAAGGCGCCCGAGCCCATCGCCATATCGCACACCTTGAGGTCGACGATGGCCTTGGCATCCTTGAGCGTCCACTCCTCCTCGGGCAACCCTTCGGCTGGGCCGACGTAGACCAGCGGCTCAAGCGCGTACTTGACGACTTCCTCGGTGAGCGTGCGAGGGGTGTAGTGGGTGCCGGTGCTGCGCCGGTCGCTACCCACAGTCGCATAGAGCGCGCCTTCCGGATAGACCTGGACGTTGCCGAAGCTGTCTTCCCGAATCAGGTTGGCGAACGGCTTGACCCGCTCAAAGAGGTCGTGGTCGTCGCCACAGACCACGCGCAACTTGCGGAGCTTCTCTGCGTCGGTAGCTTGGTCGAGCAAGTTGCCCAGGGCGCGTTCGGTTTTGCCGGTTTGGTCTTTGAGATACGCGATGAACTTGTCTCGACCTTCGGCGACTTTCGCCTCCAGCGACTCAAGTTCGATTTCGGGCTCGTCGCCTTCTTTTCCAACCAGTCCAAGTACCGGCTTCGTCGCACGTTTGGCGGTGTGGTCGAGAAGACCCTCATAGACGTGGCCGATTTGCTCCACGTCCAGCGCTTGGAATGTCAGCTTGCGCGCTTCTTGGCCCTGGCGAAGCACTTGGAGCGAGTCCAGCAGATGTAGAACGATGCGGTCGCTGATGTGGGGCGGCTCGTTCGAACCATCCGGTTGGCGACCCTCAAGCCAGGGGAATCGGTCGGGATCGAACAGGGTCCCGCCGTAAGCAGGTATCCGCAGGTCTTCGTGGGCGACGCCTTGAAAGACCATGCGGAATGTTGCCAACAACCGGCACCACGCGGAGGCACGTCTATCGAGTACTTCCTCGGTTAGTCGGCTGGCATCATCGTGGAGCTGTTCACGAAGCGTGGAGACTGCATAGAACCGGTCGTACATGTCTTCGCCGAGATGGAGGAGGCCCCGCTCCTCGGCACAGAAGAGGAACACCAGGCGCATCATCACGGTGAGTACGCCTTCGTAGACCTCGGTTTGGTGGACCCCTTCCAGGAGTTCGCGGTTGGAATCACGGTCGAGTCGCTCAAATGCGCCTACAAGTTCCTCGACGGCCCGGCGGACTTGGTAACCCAGTCGGTCTGTGACTTCTTGTTGGTCATTCGCGCCCTCGGCGAGTAGGTCAGCCAATCGGCTTCCGGGTTCACCACCAAAGGCACGCCGGATTCCAACCAGCGAACGGAAACTACACAGAGTTTCTTTCTCTTCGAACCAAAGATAGGCGTACCATGTGGCGAAGCCAACCGTGCCGGTGCCGCAGTTGTTGACCAGCACCCATTCCTCGCCGTTAGTGACGAGGCCGATTTTCTCGTTGTTCGCTTGAAGCAATGACTGCATCTGGCTGATGGGAGAGGCTTGGTAGCGCGTGCCGGCCTTGACCTTGGAGGTCGACTCGCCCTTCGGCAACCTCATCACGAGGATTCGTCCTCGGTCGGGGAACTCGGGTTGTTGGATGATGTCTGTAGGGCGAACCGTGATGTGGTGAGTACGGTCCACATACTTGATCGATTCGGGAATCACTTGGTCTTGAAGAATGTGCTTTTCTTGGTAGCCCAGGACGCTACTGAGAACCACGTTGATCCACTCCCGGTGGTAGACCGGGTCGTTGGAATCCTCCCATGTTTGATAGGCACTGCGAAGCCCTTTGAGCAAGCCAGCGTCCAATCCCTCCAAGCCGTTGGGGAATGCATGTTTGATGATGGACGGCGTGACGAATGGGCCGACAATATCCATTAATCCTAGCCATTCGATTCTTGGCAGCTTTCTCATCGGACTCCCTCCGCCATCGTATCGGGGACAAGGATCAAGACGCAGACCGGAAATAGTCGTGGAGTAGGTTTCTCGTATCGGCGGTCGACCAGTCGCTTCTCGGCCTCGATTTCAGTCGGGATTTCCTCAAGGCGAAGCTGGATGGCCTCAAGGTTGCGGCGGTACTGGTCGCGCTCGAGTTCGTTGAATTCGAAGGTGAGCTGGTTGTCGGGCTCTTTGAGTTCGGCTCTGATGGTGGCCTCAAGCTCGCGGAGGATTTTCTCGACGTCTTTTTTTTCCCGCTCAGCTTTCTCTTGGAAGCGGCCTTCGAGGTTGCGGGTCACTTCGCGCATACGGATGTCGAGGGCGTTCTGAAGGGCTGGTCCAAGGCTTGGCCAGTCTTTCTGGATTTGCTCCAGATAGGTGTTGCTTACTTGGCCGTTTTCAGCATGCTCAAGGGCAAGTTGGACATCCTCGACCTTCATGCGGGCGATACCACCCGGTCTGAGAAGGCCACCGGCGGTGATGACTTCTTCGTGGAGTCGCTGGTGGGTAGCGCCGAGGACGACGAGTCGACCGAAGGCGATGAGCGCAGGAGATGTGAGGTACGTGTCCGAAACGACTTTGACCGAAACTCGAGATAGCTTTCGACGGTTGCCGCTGCTCCAGACCTCGGCGCGCAAGAGTCGGAGCGACATTTGAACTAGGCTGTGGTTTAGGTGGATGAGTTCGACATCATCACGGCCTTCAACGCAGGCGTGGTCGAACACGATTGGCCGCGGCTCGTGGGTGTACGGATGCGGGTTGCCTGCTCGGGCGGCTTCCCATGGTCCAGTGAGAGCTGGCATCTTGAAAGCCTTTGGGATCCCCTTGACTTGCACTGGCTCTAGCCCAGGTCGGTCTTCTAGTGCGAGCGCGACTTCGACCACCGCTCGGATGGCATCGGGGGAGATGCCGAGGTCTCGCTTGGTCTCCTCAAGACGGTTGCGGAGCAGTTCGATTTGCTCCCGCATCTTGCGCTCGGCGGTGAGCAGTTTGCGGATGGGAGTCGACGCGGTTTCGGCTTGAGTCGTTTGCAGTTCCGTTCGCTTGCCGAGCATGGCTTCTTCGACTTGCTGCTCGATGACGGGACCGACTTTGCCGAGGTCTTCGCGGATTTGGTTGACCTTCTGGCATGCACGGAACAAGAAATAGAGGTCGGCCTCAAGGCCACCGCGCTCGCGTGCTGTCTCGAACCCGCGACCGACGAAGTGATAGACCTCGCACGGTCGCTTCTGGCCGTGTCGGTCGATGCGCCCGTTGCGCTGCTCCATGCGGTTGGGATTCCAGGGGATTTCGATGTGGACGAGCTTGTTACAGTGGTTTTGGAGGTTGATTCCCTCGCTGGCCGTATCGGTCGCGAGGAGGATGCGGACTGGGGACTGCGCCGGGTCGGCTTGGAAGGCGGCTTTGAGCGCCTCGCGCTTATCGTCGTCCATGCCGCCGTACATGGTCTCCAGCCGACCGACATCACCCAATCCTTCTTGATTAAGCAGTTGGAACAGCCAGTTTTGGGTGTCGCGGTATTCGGTGAAGAGTATGACGCGCTCGTCGTTCCACTGGCCGTTGGGCTTGAGCGACTGCTTGAGCCAATCAAGAAGGACTCGGTTCTTAGCATCGGCGCTCCGAGAAGCTCGCTCTGACCAGCGAAGTAGTTCGGTGAGCAGGCTATCTTGTTCGGGTGTCAGCGGGGCCGCTGCCCGCGTGGTTTCCACGACCGCATCGTCTTCTCGCTCCTCTCGTTCTTGCTCGTTCGACGTGGATTCTTCCAAGGCAGCGATGCGCTTCTTCAGGAGGTCAGGGTCGACTTTCTTCGCCTGTTCTCCCCGGCCATGGCGGAGGGTGTTGGCGTGTTTGGAAAGGGTCTCGTGGAATGCCAAGGGACTTGAGAACAGCCGCTTCTTGAGCAGCTTGTGCATGAACTCGGTTGCATACCGACCGGATTGGCTGCCTTGAGTCTCGGCCCTTGATTTGAAGAACTTCTCAAGGAGTTGGTGCGCGTTGCGCTCGGCCTCGGTGTAGTCGACCTCGAGTCGCTCTAGCTTGCGCTCGGGGAATCGCGGTGTGCCATCGGAATGGGGCGGGATGTCGTCCTTGAGGCGCCGCACCATCGTGACGGACTGCAGCTGGTCTTTGATGCGCTCCATGTATAGGGCGACCTTGTCGGCATCATTGGAGCCCCGATAGCGCACGTAACGCTGAGGGTCCAGGAGTTCAAGGAGCGCGGTGAAGGATTCGGAGTATCCGTTGTGCGGTGTGGCCGAGAGAAACAGCTTGTGTTCGAAGTGGGGCGCGAGTTCTCGGATGGCGAGGGTGCGTTGCGAATCGGTCGCGTACTTACCTGAACCGGATGGCGCAGAGCCGTGGGCTTCATCGAGAATCATTAAGTCGAAGGTTCTCGGGTAGGTTGGTCGACCGTCGGCCGGGAGTAGCTCGCGGAACAGCTGCATCGAACGTTCACGCTTGAGGAAGTCTATGCTGGTGATGAGCCTTGGGAAGTGCTTCCAAGGGTTAACGTGGATGCCGCGCTCTCGCCGAAGTTGCTTGAGGGTCTCGCTGTCGACGATGCGGAACTCCAGGCCGAACTTGTCGCGCATCTCGTCGCGCCACTGGATTTGCAGGGTGGCCGGGCAAACCACGAGGACGTTATGGGCGCGGTTGCGGAGGATGAGTTCCTGGGCGACGAGACCAGCTTCGACGGTCTTACCAATGCCGACACCATCCGCGATGAGAAGGTTGACGCGGGGCATCTGGAGCGCACGGACAAGCGGCTCAAGTTGGTAGTCATGGATTTCGATTCCGCTACGGAATGGGGCCAGGAGATTTCGGGTGTCAGCCGAGCTGATGGCACCCCAGCGGACAGCGGACAGAAACGCGTCGATTTGGGCAGCGTCGTCGAATCGGGTGGGTTCAGGAACTGATGCGGCTTCGCCAAGGCGTGCGCCGATTTCCGATTCCCAGACCACGGTTAGCTGCTCACCTTCAGTCCCGTCCTCAAGCGAGGCTAGCTGAATCACAGAACTGGCGCTGTTCGCTGCGAGTGCGGATGGCTTCAAGCTCGTAACAACATACTGTCGTTGCCGTACCTGGACGATCTGCCCCGGCTCCGGGAAGGCGATGTCAGTGTCCAGCATGTGTCCATTATGACTTGGACTGCTAGTCATGAACAAACCGTAAGCGCTACATAGACCGTATTGAAAAGCACTTCAAACCCAATGTCCACCGAAGAATGAAAGTCAACATTGCGGCTTTATGCACTCAACGATAGGGTGACTGATTTGACACAATCAAAGCGAGTGAGGATCTATCACGCCGCAGCGCTTCAGCATCAGTTGGTCGGTCAACTGGGCGAAACCCTTCTGTGGCTGGTTTAGGACGTCGAGATCGTTCCCTCTTGGACCGTTCTAGCGATGGCCAATTACTTCAGGCCTCAGTAGCACAGCAAACCCTTACTGGCGAGTATCCAGGCTGCATATGCCTTGCTTACCACCAATACGACTTGGATCACAGCTTCAGCTTCAACCCTCGCTGCTTGCAAAGCTCAATTTGCAGAAGATCCAACGGCCCAGATCGCACATGCACCATTTATATATATTCTTTCAAGACTACACTTATCTTTATCCATCTACGAATCCGAACTTCGACTCGGGCAGCGACGGTCTTGCTTGAAAATCAAGCTCAACAAGATTCTTCTGGCGAATTTGGCCCATATCGTATATGTTCATGTGAGCACGCGAAAATTCTCAGATGACAGCTCGGGCCAGCCCACTTACCTCACGACTCGGGAGGCAGCGCGGCTGCTTTCCATCGGCCGCACCTCCCTAGACGGGCTAAGAAGGGCTGGGATACTCACGCCCATCAAGGCCGGGCGAAGGAACTTGTACGCTGTCAAGGACCTCGAGGCCTACATCGAGCATTGCAGGAGAGTTTTTGGCTAGAGAGTCAACGGAACTCCCCTCTCCGGCGTTTACCCTGAAAGCACTCGCTTAGACCCCAAAACGTAGAGTCGTTCATCTTGACGGCTTAGACAGTAGCCCAGTCCAGGGACCACCGAGGCTGAATATCCTCCGCTTTGCATCTTTGAAGCTCAGGCACTTCGCTTTGAACACCCTTTCAAGGCCAAGCCTGCCTCAAGGAGCGGGGAAAGCACCATATCCACAGCATGACGGCCAGAGTCCCTCGGTCCTCAATTTGAACCTATACAGAAACACTTCCAGGAATTTTCATTGCAGATGTAAGAACGCCCCAGGCCTGTCGTTTTCCCTCACAGAGACGACAAGCAAAGAGTCGTCCGAGGAAAATCAAATGCAACGTAACATCAAAAACCGTGCTCTCGCAATCGCCGTCTTCGCCGCCTTCGCGGTAAGCGCCATCGCCATCCAAAGCACTGCCGCTCTCTCTGGACGGCTGTCAGCAGACCACTACCGAGAACACTCTTACACCATGGGAACTGGAAGCTGGACCGTAGAACTGGTCAACAAGCAGCCCGGTGATTTAGACGTAGAGGTCTATGACGAGGCAGGCAACCTGCTTTGTGAGGACACTCTCGCGGACAACTTCCCGATGTGCACGTTCCGTAATCGGAAGACGCAAGAAATCACGATTCGAGTGATCAACGCCAGCGAAGCCCGATCTGCTCGTTACCTGGGCATCATCGAATAGCTGAGCCTTGCCCCGGGGAAGCAAGAATTCCCCGGGGCAAGCGTATGTTCCTACCTCAGTCCAGAACATAAAACGTTTCGTCGCTTTGTAGTCGGACGAGCTTTAACCCGTCGTCTTCGATTCGTAAACGCTCTGATTGATCGTCGCACTGAAAGAACATCGCCAAGTCCGAATCAATCTCAGCCCATGAAATGGAAACCGTGTTTTCTGTTGATTCAATAGCGGCCTGCGACAGGATTGTCACCCAATCTCCACTCTTCGCTATGGCTACGCGTTCGAGTTCAGATCTCACCGCCGATTCGTCGCCAGAAAGGTTTACGCCCAGAGCCTTCAGGTCTTCTGCTTGTTCCGGTGATTGCAGAAGGTCTTGACCGTAGTAAGCAAGCGAAAAGTACGATCCATCAGCCTTGCGGAAGAGAAAGTCGCCCCCACTAAACTGCTGCTGAAACTCCGCGCCTTGAGATGAGAAGCGGTATCGAAGCTTCAAATAGGCATACCCATTGAAATCAGTCCTCGTGTACCATGCGTCCTTCCGAATTTCAGAGGGCAGGGACACGCCGGAGTAAGACGGACCACTGTCTGACTCTGCACCCGGAGTGACCTGCCCAGGTTCACTTGGCTCAGTCGATTCCTGCGTGCACGCAGCAGTGCCGAGCAGGAGTAGACAGGCGAGCGCGCCCTTCCATTCCAATCTCCAATTCCTCATTTATCGTCTACCTCTGGCAGCCCAAACTCCAATCAAGAGTACCACCGGCACAGGCGCTGCCTTCACCGCTGTAACGGTTTGATAACGAGTCAATTGCAGCCGTGCTTGACCAATTCGAAATGACACGTCTTCACCTCTGTCCGATCAGGGTAAGCCCCGCCCAATTACGCGGTGCCATCGTTGCGGGGTCGTTGAGACAGGCAAGCTGAGCTGCGCGTAAAGCCGCTTTCTTCGAACCCGGTTTGGATCCAGGCGACCAATTCTGGTAAAAGCGGGCCACAATTTTTTGAGTAGAACTACTGGGAATCTCAAACAGGCTACCGATCACTGTGGCGGCGCCGGCAATTCGAAATGCGCGCTGAAGCCCGAACACCCCTTCGCCCCAGGTGACTTCTCCGATGGCAGATTCACAGGCTGCCATAAAAACGAGTTCGGTTCCTTCAAGATCCATTTGCGAAATCTCCAACGCCGTCGCAAACCCATCGTGAGACACAGGCTGTCGGTTCGCCACCGATTCCTCTGCAAAGACGAGCAAGGAATCGGTCATTGGATTCGAGGATGCTGATTGCTGCCACTTCCCATGAGTGGCAATGTGAAGGACTGCCGGCCTGTGCACTGTAAGAAGTGCGGCTTCCGTAGCGTCTTTATCCCTCAGGAGCGGCACTCCTAGTCGTTGAGAGACCAGTTGCCCCTCTTGGGCTGCGCCGATCAGTGGCTCCCACGTCGAGCTCAAGAGAGGATCCGCAATCACCACGCTTGGACCCGCTGCGACTTTCCGAGTGGTCGCCACGAGATCGCGACCCGACCCTAGAAGGCTCAAGCTATGCTGCTCTATTAAGAATCGTCCATCCGGCATGGTCAGTGCGTCCATGGGCAGCCCATAGATAGGTCCATCCGGAACGATAAAGATGTTAGGCGGTAGTGGTCCTAGCTCAGCAAAAAGCAGTTCATGTAGCTGGCGACCAGACTCCTCTCTAGCCCTTTTGTCTTCCTGTGCCCCGGTCTCTGCGATCACTTGGCCGATGAATTCTCTAGCCAAAGTCCGGATGGGAGCCGCAAGCCCAAGATCCACCCACTTTACGCCTTGGTTGGGGCGTAAGATGAAAGCTCCAAGTCGCTCTTCCTGCCATGCTTCTTCACCCTCGGTAGGTTTGGCGTCAAAGCGGCGATAGGCGATGAACTCAATCAGGGCGTCGTCAGGGGTGAGCGCCTTCGATGCGGCTTCCCAGGATTCGGGCGCTGGCAATTCAATTCCCTTCTCCGTTAACACGAGCGCGAGCGTCGACTCATTTGATCTTATGGCCTTTTCAAGGTCACTAAGCTTGGAGATCGAGTTTGACGAAGCGCGAATAGCTTCAGAACTGTACTCACGCTTAAGCTGAATGGACTTTTCCACCAAGCTACGAACATCAGGATCTCGTCCGAGGATACGTCCCGCCTCCACCGTCTTCGAGTATGCGGTCGTAGCCACTCCCCGCAATCCAAACACCACATCATAGGCATCGCTGGTTTCTAGCGCGCCGGCCTGTGCAAATGAAGTGACAGCTTGGACGAATCGGCGAGAAATCTCTGCCGCATCAATCAAACTCTGCTCGTCGCCGGACTGAGCAAGTTTTCGCAGCTCCTCGGCAAACTCGACTTTAACCGCAGGTACGAGCGCGCTTGCTTCGGCCACTGCGCCTTGCCCCGCAAGACTCGTCACAAGGTTCGCCCCCAACCGTGCTGAGAGGCCCACATCTGTTGGCAACCCGTTGCGCGACTCTCTCAGGATAGCTATCGATCGCTCTAGGTCGCCAACACCCTCCAGGGCTACCGCGTAGTGCAAGGCCGCTACAACCCGTTCTCTAGAGCCTGGAAGCATTACCTTCGAGGCTTCGTACCGCTCGCGAGCTAAAGGGAGAGCTTCGGAGAACTTACGTTGTTTGAGCAGCGCCGGAACGGCAAGGCTGCTTTGCCCCTCAAACACCATCGCACCAAGCGCCCCTGCGAGTGCTGCTGGACGTCTCTGTGTCAGCCGCTCAAGCGCCGATTGATCTCCTTCCATGGCGCGCAAGGTTGTGTCAAAGAGACTGTAGACCGCGCCGGCGTACATCTCGGCTCGCATGTCGCCGGACCCAAAGGGCATGCTTGCTCGGTCCGCCTTATGAAGATCAAGAGTGCGGCGAGCGTCAACCAGGCGACCAAGGGCGATCTGAAGATTGGCCATCATGAGGAGGTGTGTTGAGCCTGGAGGCCGAGAGGGCATTCGGTCCAGCACCTGTTCCGTGACGCTCAACGCTCCGTGGACATCCCCCAGATAGAATCTAAGAGTTGCAATCTGGCCGATCACATCAGGCAACCACTTCGTTTGTGCGAGCAGGTGGGGGTACCTATCCGCCAATTTCAGGCATGGGGCGATGGATGCAAGGCCTTGTTCTGGCTGACCCGATGCAACCAGGTACTGGGATACGGCAAAGCAGGAAGCGGCGGCCCGGTCAACTGCCACCGCATCCCCACTTTGCGCAATGAGGAAACGTGCTTCGTTTGCCGCCAAGTGCTCACTCAGCACCCATTGTTCTTCTGGCGCGAGCGTTTTCAATAAAAATGAATGTGCGAACAGGTAGTTCTCTCGGGCTGCATCCAAAAGCTGATCTCTATTTTGTATGTCGAGAGATGTGTCCTTTAGTTTGTTGAGAACCGGCTTGAGCAGACGAATGGAGGTTGCCGGATCCGTTGGAGACAGATCAAGTGCAAGAGTCGAAGCCACATCGATTGCCGTCATCGTCTCCCAAGCGTCATTGGAGGCGTGGTCCATGAAAAGTTGTGCGGCCGCCTTGATCCTTCTATCTGCCACAAACGGCTTGTTGTTCAACCGTGCATCATAACCGAGTTGAAACTCAATCGCGCCAAGTAAGAACCCATACTGGGCCTCGGGTAGGGCCTGCCGGATCTCTTCCATTGCGGCTCTTACTTCTTCAGTTAGTGCACTTCCCGTGCGATCTAGGGAGTAATACCGAGCAATTAGAGCGACTTCGGTGTCTCCCTTCGCCTGGAGCATGCCCTGGAGCTTTTTCGCCGCTTCGAGAGAAGGACCGCGGTCGGCAGCAATCACTTGGAGCCAAAGCTCCGCCATGGTGATGGAATCTGCGCTTGAATTCGCATCTGACTTAAGGCGCCCGAGCTCAGCCTCAGCCGCCACTCGAGCTGATTCCCTCCTCTGTAGATCTGAACTTAGATTCCGTTTGAGATACCAGTCTCGGAGCGCACCCGGTTCGCTCGCCGGCGGTTTGCTCTCGCTTGCGTCAGCCGATTGTGCAGGACCATGGTATGCCGCCAAATAAGGCAAGTCGGTTGCCAGATGCGTAACACCTGTGCCCGAATCTTTTTGAAGTGTAGAAAGCGCAAGAGCAAGTAGCGTCGTCATTTCTTTGTTTCTTCGATTTTCTGGGCTGGCCCGTCTACAATTGCCTCTCCCGGAGCGCCTTCGCACCGCTTAATGGCTTCATCCACTGACCGTGAATCATCACCCAATCGCCGAGCGAGAAGGTACTCCTTCAGCGCCAGTTGGGTGAAGCCCATGCCTTCAAGTAGCTCGCCAAGTTCTCGGTGATACTCGCGTTGAGAGGTGGTATCGTCTGCCATGCCTGGATAAGCACTCTCCAGAGTCGTTGACAGTTCTGCCACCAAGCCAAACGAGGATCGAAGTCTGGACAAAGCACGTGCCAAGACAACCAGATTGCCACCAAAGGTGCGACCAAGTCGGACCTCCTCTTTGTCGAGTGCTTTGCGTTCGGAAGCACTCAATCGTCTTGATACAACGCTTGCGGTCCGAATGGGGCCTTGACTCTCCTCCTCATCGGGCTCGACCGTGAACGTTATCACGTGCCATTTGCCTTCGGGCAAAGCATCCTTACCTAGAGAGAGTCGACCGGACTGAGTCGCATCTCGATCCAATACGATCTCATTCCCAATAAACTGGCTCGTCTCTGCATCCTGAATCCTAACCCGTGCTCTGCCCATCCATGGTTCCGGCTTCCATTCAAGAGAAACGGAATCGCCTCGCTGAGCCCCAAAAGGCTCGATGCCAAACCCGCTTCGTTTGGATCCTGCGATCCATGCCGGATTTATTGGGGTCAATTGGGCGGCAAGAGCGAGCAAGTCCGATGGCCGAACGGCAGGAGCGCCCCCGTTGTTGCCATCGGGCCGACTTCCTGATCCGTTGTCTGACCGGGGCGCCCGCTGTACAGAGCCCGTTGGCTTCTGGTTGGACGCCTCTTGCTCAGCATTGTATTCGTTCTCGGTCGGCTTCGGCGCTTCAGTATCTGGCTTCTTCTCCAGTTCCTTCTGCAAGGCATCGAGTCTCTGCCGCTCATCTTCAAGGCGCTTCTCTTCTGCGTCGAGAGCGGATTCTCTTCGAGCCAATGAGTCGGTAGCAGTCTGATCTGGCGTAGCAGCGCTTCTGCCTAGATAAAGTCCGATCAGAACGCAGGCTGCTGCCGTCGCACCAAAGCCCAAAAGCATCGGCCAACGAAATCCGCTGCGGGTCGGAACAAGTGGTTCGGTCTTCAGTTCATATTGGCCCTGGGCTAGTTCAATGGCCTCGAGACGAGCTTGTTCAACGAGGTCAACCACTTCCCTGCGAAAGTCTTCATTGAATGACAGGTAGACCTCGAATTCGGCCCGAGATTCGCGATCCATGGTGCCATCTATGTAGGCATTGATCTCATCGAGGCTCGGTCGCGCTTGCGCGTCTCCATCGCTACCTAGCAGGCGCTTAAATTGTTCCGGATTCATTGTCCGCCTCCTTCAAAGATTCCGAGCTTGTAGGCGTGTGTCCGCATCATTTCCCGGGCTCGATTCCGGATGACATGGAGGTAGGACTTCGTCACGCTCAACTTTGTGGCGACCAGTTCGTCGTCCACGGGAAGGAGCGAAAGTTCGAGAGCGGGTGGTGGCACCCATTCTTCAAGAACAGCGCTAAGCTCGGTTTCATTGCCACGAACCAGTGACTGGTACTCGTCAATCTCCAAATTCAGAAGTAGCGCCGCTCGCATACGAAAGGGCATAGTCTCGATGGCGCTCATTAGGCTCTGGCCAAGGCCGCTTGGCTCCTCAAATGCGGCAGTCGGCAAGTCATCATCTAGTGGTTCGACTCTTGTTTGCGAGGGCACAAGCGCAGTCAAGACTCGTAGGAGGTCCGGTTTGGAGACCGGCTTGCCCCACCAACGGAGCAGCCTCGTAACCAAAAGACGCGTGGTCATGGAAGATGGCGAATCTCCCGCCAGGCCTGTGGAACCATAGAGGAAGTCGGAGAGACGGCCCTCAAGCTCCTCGACACTGCTACTCACTTGCCTTCCAGCCTCAATCTGGTTCTGAAGACACAAGTGCTCTATGCCCTCCATTTGACAAGAGACCACTGGGTCAGAACCCTTCGGCGATGCGATGACTCTCTCGAGGCGCTTGGAAAGCACTCGAGCAGGAGACGCCCAAAAATCAGTCATCACCGATTTGAGCGCGCGAAAGCCGTAGGCTGTCAGCTCACCTTCCGACTTAGGCTTCCCCGGCTCCCATTGTGCGGTCTTGATCCAAGCGTCGCTGACCAAATCTTCCGCATCATCGGGCGTCAGACCCTTCCCTCTGGCATAGGCATAGAGCCGAGGCCTTAACTGAATCAGCTGTGCCTCGATCGTGTCCATGGCCGGGACCTCAAGATTACCCCTGCATTCGCTCGCAGAAGAATCCATGACCGTACCGAAACGGCCGAGATTTTTGGGCAGTACCTGATGTCGCATGAGAGGGCCTCGAAAGATTAAGAAAGCAAGGCTAGGGGGCACAAGTGTGCCCCCCAGCATTTCGGTCATTCGACAGTCCCCGAGTAGCGGGCGGTTCGATAGTCATCCGCATTGATGACCCGGATGGTGATCTCCTGGCGATATCGGTTGCGGAAGGTGCACATCGGCAGATTGTCGTCAAGGATGTCCTCGCAGAGCAAGTTTCCGTCTTCGTCGTAGACCTTGACATCGAGGTCGCCCGGATTCTGATTCGTCAGATCGACATCCCACAGGCCGGGGCCAACCGTGTAGACGTGGTCTCGGTAGCTCTCGGGGTCGAGGCGACCGGAGAAGTTAGCCGAGCTTTGGACAGCGATGGCCGCGACGGCAAGGGTAGCGAAGGCGGCGATGGCGAGAGCACGATTCTTGATGTTGCGTTGCATTTGATTTTCCTCGGACGACTCTTTGCTTGTCGTCTCTGTGGGGGAAAACGACAGGCCTGGGACGTTCTTACACCAAGCGCAAAAAATTCTTGAAAATTGTGTTTTCAGGTTCAAAACGGCCTGATTTCACCCTCACTTTTCCTTGGACCCAAATCGCAGCAGCTGCCGGCTCTGTCTTTACGTTGGCCGTTCTAATCCGTGCTGATAGCACGATCCTTACGCTCAAAACTGTGCGCACACTTTTGTTCTGGAGACAGCGACACGACCCCTAAGCTCACGCACGGCACGCCCAACACTGATCGAAAGCCCAGCGCTCGTAAGCACAATCTAGGCGCCTTTGGCCATCTGCCACCGCTGAAGGATTCAGGCGACTCAGGAGCAGGTAACCAAGAGGGAGGCCCAGGACCTCCTCATGGGAGGACGAGAACGACGCGCGATTCGACTTCCCGGGGATCAGAAGAGCGTCACTCGTATAAGGCTTTGAGCACCATTGGTGTTCAGGTAGAAAACATGGAGATTAGCAAATCCCTTTTACGTACAGAGGAAGCGCAAAGCTATCTCGGCATCAGCCGGACCTCCTTGAACAAGCTGCGAACCAGCGGCAGGCTTCCGGTTGTGAAGCTCAATCGCTGGAATCGCTACCGCAGGGAGGACCTTGACGCCGTTGTGAAGAACTCCTTGGAGGGCAGGGACTCGGAGTAGCTCACTAAGAGCTGGAACCAGGGGTCGCGCCCAAATCGTGCGTGACCCTAACGGAGAAGGGTGCACAGGCTTCGCGGTAAGTAGAGATTGTATTCAAGCAAGCTCTTGCCTTGAAGGCGCGGATACCAAACCACGCCACGATTCACTTCCTTACCCAGCCTGTGCCCATTCTCTCCAAGCTCTACTCGCTCCTCAGGCCCGCACCTATCGATGCTCCGCGCAACCATCACCAAGAGAATGAACATCCCAATGGAGACGAATCACCGCCAAGGTCACAGATCAGGTGCTCAACAGAACGAGTGCTCCACGATCGTAGACGGCATCGACACGATCCACATCTCCATCTGCCTGGGGCCGAGGAAGGCCCTGCCGCAACTCAAGTGCCAGCCGGGATTGCAGTTTCGTCTATTCTCGACCCGCTCTGGACTGCCATGGTTAATGATCCGGGCAAATGCGCCCAAGCTTCTTGGCTATGGCAACTTTCGGCCTTGCTCGCAGGGCGATCTAGAAGCAGTCGTTCGAATCATCGAAGCAGAGGTCAGGAAGCAAATCCCGTGGTTGAATCGAAACGCGGTGCTGCAGGGCCACATCTCGAGAATTGACCTGGCCTTCCAGAGCACGGCTCCCGCTACCACTCAGGATCTCGACAAGCTGGAGCAATCGATCGCGTTTGAGTCGATGCAGCCAGCACTTCGTTACAAGAGCGGTGTCTACACCCACAATTTCCGCGGCAGACGCCCTTCTGCCGTCTCAGGCGTGGCCTATTTGAAGCCGCACCCCCAAACCCAGTCCGATCACCTCCGACTTGAAACTCGGTTTCGGCGTTCCGCACTCCGGTACCGGTTCCAGCGATCTGCAACGCTCAACCAGCTACCTGCCATAGTGCAGTGCCTCAAAGGAGAAGCGACCACCTTCTGGAGCGAAAGGTTGCGATGGTGCCGATCGGCTCCACCGCAATTGGTCAACCCGTCGAGCGACACCCAAATGTGCCTGGAGGAACTCCTGACTTCCTTCCTCGAAGTAGGCCTAGAAGCGTTCGGGGCGAGTGCGCTGCACACACCTTCGGACCTCAAGTGGCTGAAGAGGTTCCTTAAGAATCGGGATGCAGGCCTCATTCTCCCAGGCTGCTATTGTTCGCCGACGCTCGCGGATGTACGCGACGAGCTCGATTGTGCGACGAATGCCCTTAAGATGAGGAAGTCAAACTCGATGACTGAGTCTCGTTCAACGGGGAGAGGAGAGTCTCGCCGAGGTGATTTGTTCGCCATGGACCGCGAACGTTCACGGGCTTTGCTACTTTCTCTGCTACTTTTGAGAAATGGAGGAGGAGCGCTTGGTCCGAATTTGAACCTAAATTTTGGTGGACCGTGTAGGGCTCGAACCTACGACCCGCTGATTAAGAGTCAGCTGCTCTGCCAACTGAGCTAACGGTCCAGGAACAAAAAACTATACTCGCACGCCGCTTCCAGATGCCAGCCCGTTCTAGGACCCCGAACGGGTAAACCCCGCCCATGACTCCCACTTTAGCTCCCAGCGGCGCCTGGCACTTCCCCTCCACCATCCTCCAGCCGCAAGACCACAGCCTCTTCCAACGCCAACCCGGAGTCCTCACCCTTACCGACGGTCACCTCCCTGACCCCGCAACCCTCACCACCTGGGCCAACGCGAACCAAATCCGCGCCATTTTCAACCCCACCGACCAAACCACCACCTGGCTCCAACCCATCCGCATCCGCCCGTGCCAACCCGAAGACGCCTCCCATGCAGCCCTCGTCGTCGAGCAGGTCTTCACGGACTACAACTTCACCTGGGACGACAGTGACTACTTCCAAGACCTCAACGAACTCCCGGGCTCATATCCCGATGGGTTCTGGGTCGCGGAGCAGGACGGCCGCATCGTAGGTGTGGGCGGGCTCGAACTCCACCCCACGCCCTTCCCCAACCCCGGCGAACTCATCCAGCACAACGAAGAAACCCGCATCGGCGGCACCCAAGGCGAGTTGGTCCGCCTTTACGTCCTCGCCTCCGCCCGCCGCCAAGGCATCGCCCGCCACCTGTGCGAGTGCATCATGAACGAAGCCCGCCACCGCCAGTGCCATGCGCTCGAAATCTGGAGCGACAAACTCTTCCAAGAAGCCCACCAACTCTACGAAAGGCTCGGCACCCAGCGCATCGGCGAGCGCATCTGCCCGGACCCCGACCAGAGCCCCGAGTGGGGCTATTTACTCCCTCTTAACCCGGCGTAGCGTAGAACCTCTTACAACCCATGCTCTGGACCAAGCGGCGCGTACGCAGCATCTTCATCTCAGATTGCCACCTGGGCCTAGGCAAAACCCACGCGAGCGAATTGGTTGAGTTTCTCAAGCGCACTGAGTGTGAGTGGCTCTATCTCGTCGGCGATATCGTCGACCCCGTGCACTGCGCAGACCCCGAAGCCTGGGAAACGGACGAAACCTACGCCTTCCGCGCCATCACCGCCCTCGCCGAAACCGACATCAAGATCCGCATCACGCCCGGCAATCACGACGAGCATCTGCAGAATGCAGTGGGCATCCACGAAGGCACCCTCGCAATTGATAAAGCCTTTGTTCACCAAGGACTGGATGGCAAGAAGTACCTGGTCATTCATGGCGACCAGTTCGACGACGAACTAACTCAGGCCGACCCTTTCTACGGCTGGAAGAGCCGGGTTTACACGGCCGCATGCGAGATGGACCGCAAGCAGGCCAGTTATCTGGCTGAGCTGGGCGCCAAGGGAGAGAGCCTGATCAAAAAGATTAAGAACCTCTCCGGGGTTGTTCAGCGCCGTAAGGATGCGTTCATTCAACAAGCCATCGAAACCGGCCGGTCCCTGGGCTGCGATGGGGTGATTTGCGGCCACATCCACGCCCCGGCGCTCGAAGTCGAAGAAGACGGGTTTGCTTATATGAACTGCGGCGATTGGCTGGAACACGCCTCCGCCATCATCGAAGACGAACACGGCCAGTTCGAACTGGTCCACTGGAACCGCGTTTTCGCTGAGGACCTCTAAAGAACCGTGCGGGTGGCGCTCTTCACCGATACGTACTTCGAAATCAACGGGGCCGCTCGCACTCTGCGCCAAGTGGCCAGCCGGGCGCACCAATTTGGTGTGCATTTGGATGTCTACACCTATGGCCAGGAGGCAAAGACCACCTCCGAAGGCGAAACCTCTGTCTTCCAGTTCAACAATCGCCTCGCGGTGCGCTATTACGAGGGGCTAAGGTTCGAAGTCATCCCCGACTTTCGCATCCGCCGCATGTTCACCGAACAGATGCGCCGCGCACCTTATCAGCTCGTTCACCTGGCCACGCCGGGCAGCATCGGGCTGGTTGGGAGAGCCTTCGCCAAGCAGTTCCGACTCCCGCAAATCGGAACCTACCACACGCATTTGGCGGATTACAGCGCCATGCGCAGCATCCCGGGCTCACGCCGCCTCATGCACCGCTTCTTTTGGTGGTACATGCGCTGGTTCTATCGCGATTGCCACGCGGTGCAGTGCCCCACCCAGGGGGTCGCGGATGATTTAAAGGCGCATGGCTTCCTCAATCGGCTAGGAATTTTTACTCGCGGGATTGATACGGAGCGGTTCCGGCCCTCCCGGCGCACCCGAACCACTGCCGAATCGGTGGTGAGTTACATCGGGCGCATTGCTCGAGAGAAGAATGTGGGGTGGCTGCCAACCGTGCTTCGAGACCAAGCCGCCGAGGTGCAGATTGTAGGGGATGGACCCGACCGAGGATGGCTGGAGGGCCAACTCCCTGAGGCGCAGTTCGCAGGCTATCTGCATGGCGATGAACTCGCCGCCGCCTATGCCAATAGCGACCTCCTCGTCTTTCCCAGCCAGACCGACACCTTCGGGAATGTGGTGCTCGAAGCCATGGCCAGTGGCGCGGTGCCCCTGGTGGCCACCGGCCCGGGGCCGAGCGAATTCGTTACGGCAGGCGTGAATGCCGAAGTGTGCGCCAGCGCCGAAGAGATGCACGCCAAGCTCGCCGCCTTGATCACCGACGAGCCCCGTCGGGCCGAAATGAGCCGGGTCGCGCGCCAGTTCGCCGAGTCGCGTAGTTGGGATTCTGCGATTGGTGAGCTGATGGAGGCGTACCGCGAGGCCGCCCATTGATCCGACCATACCAGCCCGCCGACGAACCGGCGGTGCGGCGCATCTGTATCGAGACGGGCCTCAAAGGGCAACTGGACCAAATTTTTAGTGATGCCGAGGCCTTCGCGGACCTCTGGCTCAACCCCTTTTTGCGCGTGCCAAAGCCCGTGGCGTGGGTGGCGGAGCGGGATGGCGAGATCGTCGGCTACTTAGTCGGCCACTTCGGGCACATTTCGGTACTGGCCAAGCTGAGCCGAGTCTTGCCCACCCTCTTCAAAGTCACAGGGCGGGCCTTAGTTGGCAAGTACGCGCATCATCCCCCTTCCCTGGCCTTTGTCCGCTGGTTGTGGTTCCGGGCGTGGCGAGAGGCCCCCGCCATGCCCAAGCGTTTGCCCACCTTCCACTTCAATCTTGCGACCGAAGCCCGGGATGGTCGCCTCGGCGATGAACTGATGGCGGAATTCTTTGCCGCCGCGCGCGCCCAGGGGCACCAGGAGTTCTCAATCCAGGTTTTCGTCCGGCCGGGTAAGCGCGATCTCAAGTTTTATGATCGCCTGGGCTGCCATTTGCTCGATATGAAGGAGACCTCCGTTCTCAAAGAACCCGCCTGCTTTGCCTCCCTGGTGCGCCTTATCCCCGAGCAATTGGATTGGCAACGAGTGCGTGGGCGGCTCTCCTTACGCACGCGGTTGGTCTTGCCGCCCGGTGCCGCAAAGCCCGTCGGCCAAGTCTGGGCACCCGATGCCATCGTGTTTGCCGCACACCCCCCGAAACCACAGCCGGGCGAGGTCGTCATCCAAGTCACTGCAAGTGAAGACCTCCCGCTTGACTTGGTGGCGCGAGTGCATCGACAAATCCAAGCCATGGACCCGCCCCAGTCCACCGGAACCGGCGCCCTTGACACCGGCGTGATTCGCGTGACTTACGCCTGGGATTCCACCACCGGCACGTAGCGGCCCGGTTCCAAGAACGCCCGCACCTGAGGATCATCGCTGACCTGGAATTCGCTCGCCGAACCCCAGAACGCCACCTCGCCCTGGGCAAAGAACAGCACCCGGTCGGCAAACCGCGCCACCGATCCCACATCGTGCGTCACCACCAGGCTGGTGGCCCCGGTGCGGTCGCGGGTCTCGGTGATCAACCGGTCGATGGTGTAGGCCGTCACGGGGTCCAGGCCGCTCGTCGGTTCGTCATAGAGCAGCACTTGCGGCTCAATGGCCAGGGCTCGGGCCAGCCCCACGCGCTTGCGCATCCCGCCACTCAGTTCCGAAGGAAGCTGCTGGAGCACATCGTGCAGACCCACGTCGGCCAGCAGTTGGGTAGCCCGTTCACGTCCCTCCTTTTCGCTTAGCTTGCGCTGGCGGCGCAGGCCAAAGAGGACATTTTCTTCCACCGTCATGCTGTCGAAAAGCGCCGAATACTGGAACACAAACCCCGTATGCGTGCGCAGTTGATCGGGGCTGCGACGGAGCGAATCGCCCATGATGGTGATGTCTCCCTCGCTGGGCATCAAGAGCCCCCCGACGCACCGCAAAAAGGTCGTTTTGCCGCCACCGCTGCCGCCCAGCACGGTCACGATCTCGCCGGGAGCAATGTCGAGCGTGATCCCCCGCAGCACCCACTTCTGGTCAAAGCGGTGCCCTAAATCCGTGATCCGGATCGCCGGTTCAGCGGCCGGGGACAGGTTGGGGGGCTCGGGCCGCTCGGACACGCTCAATGGTCTCTTGATTCACTTCTCGTTCAAAGCTGCGGTAACCCGCCAGCTTGAATCCATGACGATCCGCCAGGCGCCGGGTTTCTTCGGCTTGTTCCACCGAAACATCCTTGCCCAGGGTGAAATTCTCGTAGCGGCCTTCCAGCGCCAGCATGATGGTCTCGCTCATGCAGGCGTACGCCGTCTTGGGCGGGAACCCAAAGTTGAACCCAAAATCGGCATTCACACCCGGAACCGCCACCACGCCACCTTCAATCACGAGCACGTCGGTGCGTTCCTTGGCCACGCGCACCGAGACATCGCGCGGCCGCGCCACATCGCACACCACCGAGCCCGGTTTGAGGTGCTTGGGTTCAATCACCGCCGCCTCGCTGCTGGTTACGGTCACGATTACGTCGGCTTGGTTCAGCACGGTGTAATCGGTGCCTCCTTCCGCACGCGGGAGTTCGCGGGCCAGGGCTTCCGTTCTCTCTTGGTCGCGGCCAATCACCAGCGTCTTGGCGAACATCGGTGCCATCACGCGGGCGCAGGTTTGGCCGATGGAGCCCGTCGCCCCCACCACGGCCAAGGTGGCCGAATCTAAGTCAATCCCGACCCGATGAGCAGCATCCAGGGCGCCCTCAATGGCCGTGGCCACGGTGTAGCTGTTGCCCGTCGTCACGGCGATGGGGCTGCGCTGGGCAACGGTGATGCCTCCATCCCCTACCACACTGGTAAAGGCGCCCAGGCCAATGATCTTCGCGCCTTCTTGGTGGGCCAGCTCGGCGCACTGCACGATGCGACCGTAGACCTCCTCCAGCGGCAAGTCCTTGGTCATCTGCTTCGGCGTGAGCGGCAGGGCGATGAAGAGGCCGCTTGTTTCCGCCCCGGTGGGCGAGACGATGCCGGTGATCTCACTCACCTTCTGCGGCGATTTGCGCCGGATGATCTCCTCCACCACGCGCTCGGGCAGGTAATTGGTGAACGGATACTTCCGCCCGATATCCCGAATGTGGATCGGGTGGATGACAAAGGCGAAGCGTTCCAAGCGACCTCAGTGTACCGAAGCCGACCCCACCGGCCCGGAGGTCAGGTCCACCACGGCGGGTGACCAATTGAGTTCTTGCAAAACGCGCATGTAATCCTCGGGAGTGATGGCTTCGGGCGACTTTTCCAGATACGCCACGATCACACCTTCCATCACGTTGGTGGCAAAGGTCTCGCCCTCAATCACCGGGGTGGTGGTGATGGCGCGGCGCACCCCCGCTACGCGCAAAAAGTCGTAATCCGCTTGCCGCAGAGTCTGGGTGAGAATCGTCTTCCCCTCCATCCGGTCCGGCATGTAGCGGCGGATGTAGTGCCAGTCCCCGGCCACCACGTCCGCCTCGGCGAAGATCTTGGGGAACTTAGGATCGCGCGTCTCCTGCTTGCTGCCCGTGGGATAGAACCACTGAATGGGCATGAGGGTGATGAGCGGCAGAATCGCGCTGGCAATGCGCTGCACCGCCCGGTAACTGCGCACCGGCAACGGCAAACCCAGACCAAAGAGCAAGTCCCCGTAAATGACGCGCCCGCCCTGGGCATCCAGCGCCTGCGCCATGCCGTAGCGGTCAACCGCGCTCACCAGCAATGTGCAAAGCGAACGGAAATCCACCGTGCCGTCTTGGGCTAGCCGCTCAATCGTTTGGCGCTCTAGCGTGTGCTTTAAGCCACTACCATCGACCACTGTGGTCTGCTTCACGCCCGCAATGAGGCTCTCCACATCCCGGAAGGCGTACCGCTTAGTGCCACTCACCACCCACCGGTCCGCACCGCCGATGCCGAGGGCTGCGACTTCCCCGTCCAGCTCTTCCATCATGCGGCGGAAGGCCGCCCGGTCCCCGTCCGTCCCGATCCGCTCGATGCGGAACGACTGACCGAGCAAGGTGACTTCCGCCACCTTGTTCCGCTTGCTACTGCCCAGGCTAACGCTAACGACCCGCTTCACGATTTACCGAATCACGGGCGAACGGCGATGCATTCGATTTCGACGTCTACACCCTTCGGCAGGCCGGCCACGGCCACGGTGCTGCGGGCCGGCGGCGGGCTGGCCATATGCCGCCCGTAGACTTCATTCACGGTGCCGAAGTGGTCCATGCTGCTGAGGAAGATCGTGGTCTTCACGATGTTCTCCATGCCCAAGCCCATGGCGCCCAGCAGGGCCTTAATGTTTTGGCAAACCTGCTCGGTTTGGGCTTCGATGCTGTCCATCACCAGTTCCCCTTCCGGCGTGAGCGGGATCGAGCCGCTGAGGAAAACCAGGGTGCCCGAGGCGACGATGGCCTGGCTGTAGGGGCCGATGGCGGCCGGGGCGGCGGTGGTCGCAAAAGCTTCGCGATGCATGCCCCGCAGGTTACCGAAGACCGAGGCCGTGCGAGAGGCTTCTTGGTGCCACATGCAGCGGGCTAATGCTGGCCACGCCGTGGTTGGCCGTCACAATCTGGCCGATCACGCGCTCCACGCCGCCACCCAGGCTCACGCTCACCTGGCCACCCGGAGTGATGTTGTAGCCCTGCACGCCTTTGCCCGCCCGGCCATCCGCAAAGCGGAGTCGCACTTCAGAGTGCTCTTGGTCTTGCTCTCGCAGACTGGTGAAATCCACCGTCATGCCCAGCGCCGGGCGATCCACGTCTGCCCAGAGCAATCCGACCTTGCCCGAGTGGCCCGCAATGAGTTCGCCGGTGGTGCCATCAAACACCCACTGGCCCTTGCCCCCCAGCACCTTGGGCGGGATGGGGTTTCGGTCGGCGGCAAAGAAGTACGACCACGTGCGCAGCTGCGAGTGCTCGACGATCATCAGCGCCAACGTGCTCACGGTGCCCTCATGATCAAAGACCCGAAAGACGTGCTCGAACATGTGGAACCGCGTCGTGGCCAAAGTCCGAGTCGGCAAGCTGCCAAAGAACTCGATGTGAGTGGTGGCTTCTGCGCCAAACCGCCCCGTGGGTACGCGGAGTGGAGATAAACGCTCGGGCGTCACGTCCGTACCCGCCTCGCCGTAGCAACCCAAAATCTGCGCCCCGCTCAGGAGGTCCATCAGAATGCCATCCGGGCCAACCCCCACCAATGCCTTGCGGAGCGGCAAAGCATGATCGTCCTTCATCCCAAGCAGCACACCCTGGGTCGGGGTGACTTCAAAGCGCAGCAAACCGAGCGCGCCTTGGGTGGTGAGAGCGAAATCGGGGACGGACACGCCCCTTTTCCTCTCAATTGATGTGCCAAAGCCCCGCGGAGTGCCCCAAGGACACCCCGCCGGGCAAAAGAACTCCCTATAAGCTCAAGGAGCGCGATTAGCGCTTCATGCTGATGAGGTCTTGCAGCATTTCGTCCACCGTGGTGACGACCCGCGTATTGGCCTGGAAGCCACGCTGTGTCACGATCAGGTCGGTGAATTCCGTCCCGATGTCCACGTTGGATTGCTCCAAGAAGCCCGCGTTCAATTGGCCTCGGCCACCGCTACGCGGTGCACCGATGACCGGCACCCCGGAGTTATCCGTGTTGCGATACAGGTTACTGCCCTGTCGCTCCAGGCCACCCGGGTTGGAGAAGATCGCCATAGCTATCTGCCCCAGGGAGCGAGTGAGACCGTTGGTGTAGATGCCAGTGATGACGCCGTCGGTACCCACGCTGTAGTTTTGCAGAGAACCCGGACCGTAACCGTTCTGATTGGCGGCTTGAATCTGCATGTCGGTGGCCAACTGGCTGAGGGCCGAGAAGTCCATGTCCACATCAAAGGGCGGGACCCCCGACGCCGGCGGAGGCGTGAACGTGGCCGAACCCGTAGACCCGGAGATGATAGTGCCGTCGGTCGGATCAAAGGTCAACGTGCCCGAACCCGTCGCGGTCAAGGTCGTGCCCGCCACGCTCCAGTTCCACGTGTTCGGCGTCGCGCCTTCGGTCAGCGTCACCGTCACGTCGTGCGCACCGCCCAGCGGGTCGTAAACACGCACCAGTGAAGACGTGGTGGCCGTACCGGCTCGGTTGAACTCTCGAGAGTCCAGATTCCCAGCCCAGTTCACTTCGGTGGTCTGCTGCACAGCGGTGCGCTGCCCAATCGGAATCTGGAGGGCACTGGATTCGCCCACCGGGGCGTTTGTGTCAATGGTGCCATCCACCGGATTCGCCGACCAACCCAGTAGGCGTTCGCCCGTCGAGCGGTGTACCAAGAAGCCATTGGCGTCTAAGTCAAACGTGCCGTCCCGAGTGTAGGCAATGCGGTCGCCACTGCTGACGGCAAAGAATCCGTTGCCCTGGATCGCAAAGTCGGTTTGGCGGTTCGTGGCGTTTAGGCTTCCCTGTTCCATATTGGCGTCGGTGCCGCTGGAGAGAACCCCGAGACCGTATTGAACTGGGTTGAGACCCCCGCGGCTTTCGGTCGGGCGCGTGGCCCCCCGCACCGTCTGGGCCATCATGTCGGTGAACGACACGCGGGTGCCCTTGTAGGCCGTCGTATTTACGTTGGCCAGGTTGTTCCCGATCACGTTCATGCGCGTTTGTTGCGCTTTGATACTGGCAACGCCAGATAGCATGGCTTGTAGCATAAGTTCCTTTGGTTTTTGATTGGTTGGGCTCCCTTCTCATCAAGAGAGCCCAAGGTCAGGGGTGGATTGCTGTGAGCATTCAGCTCGTTTGCCATGCGTCCCGGAGGGTCAATCCGAGTCCCGCGTGTTTTCCACCAGGAGTGTCGAGTTTTAGGGAAGGTCAAACAATGACGGCAGAGTCAATGTTTGTAAAAACGTTCTCTTTGAGGCTTTGTTGATCCACGGCCGTGATCACCGTTCGGTTCCGAACGCTCACCACCAGGGCCACATCGTCAATCATCACCAGGCTTTCCTTGGCGCCCTTTTCGGCGGCACGGTCGACTCCATTCAAAACCCGTTCCCACTGCGCGCCATCCAGTTGGATGTCACGGCTTTGCATGCGGGTGGCGGCGTGGCCACTCACCTTCAGGCGATCCGAAAGCTGCGTGGCAAAGTCCGGTCCCGTTGTGGTGGCAGGAGCGGCGGCCGGAGCCGTGGGCCGCAGCGCGGTCGGCTGCGTTTGCACCAGCTGCTGGATCTTGGAGTTTTGAATGGGATTCGACATGGCGCTTAGTTCTTCACTTGCTGGACGTGCTTCAGCTGGATTTCGACGCTGCCACCCTTGGCTTCTTCAACCACGAGGTAGGGGTCGCCATCGCGCACCAGGACCTTGGTGACCTTGCCTTCTAGCAGGTCCACCTTGTAGCTATCCTTGGTATCGGGGCGCACGGCCACCACGGTTTTGCCGAGGTAGGAGTTGGCCTGCTGCATGTCCACGCTGGTCTGCAGCTTGCCGAGGCCGTCCACCTGACCGAGTTGCGCGATCTGCGCAAACATCTCCGCATCCTTCATCGGGTCCAGCGGGTTTTGGGTGGACAGTTGCACGGTCAGGAGCCGAATGAAGGTTTCGGTGTTGAATTCACTTCGTCCTTTCTGGTTCGGGTTCCTGAAGCCGTTCATTTGAGTGACGGGATCGATCATGTTCTTAGAGGCGGGTATCCAACCCGAGGGTCGAGGCCGTAGCAGGGCTCGGCGTAGATTCGTAGGTGTCTCCCAGGCGGCTTGCATCGCCAAGGAAAGAGCTGGGGCCAGAATCCGAGAATCTTTGGCCACCAAACGATGGGTTCTGTTGGCTGGCTCCGTCTTGGCCCACATTGAAGTCCATGAGCGAGAAGCCCTTGCTTTCAATGCGCTGGGCCAGTTCCGGGCGCTGTTGCATCAGGGCCGCTGCCAGGCGCTGATCGTTGGTTTGGATATCAGTTTTCACCTGATTCCCTTCCACATTCAGCAGGATATTGACATCACCAAAAGCTTCGGTCGCCAATCGAATCGTGATCGTGCCGGCATGGCGAGCGGTGAGAGCATTCTCCAGTCGTTCGGCCACCTGACGGATGACTTGGTGCCGATCATTTGAATTTTGAAGGTCAATCGATGCTGTTTGTTCGGTTTCCGATGCATTCGCGGTTGCCTTCACCATCGTGGCATCGCCGATCATCGGTGTAGCCAGGTCAGGGTCATCACCCGACTCACCCGGATTGCCGGCTCCGAACTCCATGCCACCACTAGCATCGGCGTTGGCGGCTAGAACTCCGGCCACGGCTTGATTCGCGATCGGGGCACCGGTGTTGTTCCCACCTTGCGTTGCGGGCTTCAGTGCTTCAGGCGTCACCTCCGTGACGGGCTTATCCGCATAGGTAACTTGCAGAACGGAAACGCCCTGCGGAGACTTGAGGTTTACGGCGGACGGATCCGCATCTGCGTTCGGGGTCGGTTGGGCCGGGGAGCCCGTGAGGACTTCGCCAACCTCAACCTCCGTCAGAGCTTCCGCACTGGCATCGGCCGCAATGTTGGCTTGAGGCACCGCAACCGGAGCAACATCCGGTGCCACCATTTGCGAAACGACGGCAGAAGAAATCGGAAGGGCTGCCGTGGTCAACGGCGCGACAGTAGACGTCGTGGTACTCGTCCACACCGCCAGGTCAGCCGTCGAAGGCATGCGCGGGTCTTGGCCGCCCCAGGGCAACGGGACCAGACCAAGCGGGTCCAACAACGGATGCGCGACGACCCCCTCTCCGGGTTCTTCACTAGCCAGGGTCTCCACCGATGGCGTCTCGCCTTCCGGACTCTGGGCCAGCTTGCTATCGGGGTCAACTTCAGGACCCTGATTCGCTTCCAGAGCGGGTCGGACCGATTTCTCATCCAGGACTTGTTCAAAGTCCGGCTTCGAGCTCGTATCTCGACTTTCCGGGAGGGGACTTACCTCGGCCTTGACCCCCAAAATCGGGTTCAAAGCAACGCTCGTCATGTGACGATGAGAGTTTCCTCCACGATGTGTATCGGACCAAGGGGCCGCGCTCTTTAGGGCAACCTCAAAAATAAGCTAAACTGGGCGGGTCAGAAGAGCTTGGTTTGAAGGGGCATGACCTCCCTTCCTGAGCCAACTTCGGACAATGCGCAAGGCGACACAAATGGCCCGGAAAACAAAGCAGGACGCGACCCCCACGAATTTATCGACCCCCACTGACCCGACACCAAACCCCGAAGAGTCAACCGAAACGAAACCCGCCCGGCGCACGCGCCGCCCACCCAGCGATGAAATCACCATCGAGCCGGTGGCCAAGCCGCGTCGAGGGCGAACCCCTAAAGCGAAGGCCGAGCCCGAAGCCGTGCCTGAGGCCGCTCCGGTAGCCGCCGCCCCGGCCAAATCTCGCCGGGCGAGCGCCAAGAGTGCGACCAAGCCCGAACCGGAAGTGACCGAAAGCGCCCCGGCCGCCAAGCCGACCCGCGGACGCGCCAAGGCGCCCGCCCCGGAAACGAAGGAAGTAGAAACCACCGCCAAGGCGGCCAAGGCCACCATGGCTCCCGCGCGTCGCACGGCAAAGACGGCGAAAGCGCCGACCAGCGAACCCTCCGCATTTCTGGAATCGCTCGGCTTTGCCGGTCTTTCCTGGCGACCCAAGTCGGCTGGCCCCGTGCCCACCGACGCGGACGAATCCACGACCGAAGCTCTGGCTGAGGGCGATACCGAGACGGAAAGCAAGCCCAGTGCGCGCAACGATCTCCAGCGGGGACGCAACCGCCGGAGCCGACGCAACGATGCGCCTTCGGAAGAAGTGACGCAGGACGCAGCGCCGACCGACGAGGACACCTCCGAGGAGGCTAAGCCCGCCGCCCGAACCGACAACCGCGAGGACAAGGAACGACGCGGCCGCCGCAACCGACGCCAAGAAGAACCCAAGGACACCGATACCGACGCCCCCGAAGCCAGCGACGAAGAAGCGCCGGCCCGCCCGAGGGCCCGCTTCCGCGAGCGCCCGGCCCCCAAGCCGGCCGTGGTGGCCCCGCCCGAACCAGTGGTACCGGTCCGAGAGCCCATCGCCATCCCGCTGGATGCCCCGCAGGTCGTGGTCCGCGACGGCGTGCCCATCCTCACCAAGAATCAAAAGGCCCTCGCGCCGCACTTCTTCTTCGCCGCCGCCCTTGAGCCCAAGCGACTCGAAACGGTGAAGGAAGAAATCAAACTGGCCGCCGAACACGGCACCCACCTCATCTCGCTCCTGGTGGAGCTCGAAGTCAGCGAAGCCATGGTGGACGATGCCGTCTCGATGGCCGCCTACCTGCTTAAGCAAGTCACCGAGGTCAACCCGCAGGCGCTGGTGCAGTTCCGTGTGGCCTTTGTGGCACCCAAGGATTGGGAAAAGAATTACAAGAACGCCCGGTTCATCGGCGAAGATGGCATGCTCGCCGACCCGAGTGTCAGCGACGACGCCTTCTGGAACGACGCCGAGGACTGCCTCGCTCGCTTCATCCGCAAGCTCCGCAAGATGCCGTTTGCCGACCATGTGCTGGGCATCCACCTGGAGCGCGGCGAGTGGTTCTTCCCCACCGACGGCGGCTACGACAATTCCATCTCTTCCACCGAGAAGTTCCGCCAGTGGCTTCGGGCGCGCTACCGCAACGATGTGGTGACCCTGCGCGCCTCGTGGTTCGATGGCAGTGCCGATTTCGACACAGTTCAGATCCCGCCGATGACCGAGCGGCGCAGCCTAGAAGAAACCTTCGTTCGCACCGACCGCAAGTCGCGGCGCTGGGTGGATTACCACCTGTTCCTCAGCGACACCACGCACGAGCGGATTACCAACTTGGCCTACTGCGTCAAGAAGGAATCCGAAGGCACCTACCTGGTCGGCGTTAGCTACGGTTACACCTTCGAGTGGTCGCACCCCTACAGTGGCCACCTGTCCCTCGGCAAGCTCCTCCGCTGCGCCGATGTGGACTACATCGCCGGCCCGCCGAGCCACGAAAGTCGGCTTCCTGGCGCACTGGCGGCCTTCCCCGGCCCGATGGACAGCTTCGCTCTCAATGGCAAGCTCGCCCTCTCGGAAGAGGATTACAAGACGCCGATCAGCGGCCGCGAAGAGCCAGACTCCTACAACCCGGTCATCAAGACGCCGCAGGCGCTTGAGAACGTCCACTGGCGCGGTGCCGGCCTCACGCTGGCCCACGGTGGCGGCAACGTTTGGATGGACACCTGGGGCAACGGCTGGCTCAACAGCCCGGGCATCTGGGCGCGGGCGGAGAAGATTCAGGCCGCGCAGCGCATGCGCATGCAGGCTCCGATGACGGCCCCGGATGTCGCGTTGCTCATTGACGAACGTTCACTCGCTTACCTTGCCGACCGCGAAGCTTTTGACGACCTGGTGAAGCAAGTGCGCGAGTCCTTGCTCCGCTCGGGCCTCAGCGTGGGTTGCTACCTCATCAGTGACCTCGCCCACCGCGAAAACTTCCCCGAAAGTCGCCTCTACGTCTTCGTGAATGCGTGGGATGTGCGGCCCGAAGTCCGCAGTGCCATCAAGTCGCGCCTGCAGCGCGACAACAAGGTCCTTTTCTGGCTCTACGCGGCTGGCCTCTTCGAAGCCGGACGCGAAAGCCTGGAACGAGCGCGCGAAATCACCGGCATCGCCATTCGCCCGCAGCCGTTCGCCAGCCGCAGCGGCACCACGCTCCTCAACACCCGTGAACCCCTGTGCCAAGCCCTGGACGAGCGCAAGCTTGCCGAAGGCGGCACGCTATCGCCGAGTTACTTCGCCATCCCCGAGGTTGGTGTGTTGCTGGGTGAATACAGTTCCACGGGTCTCCCCAGCTTTGTGGTCAGCCCGTTCGATGAGGACCCGGACCGCAGCAAGCACTGGCTGTCCGTCTTCCTTGGCGAACCGATCGTTAGCCCGGCTCTGTTCCGCGAACTCGGTACCATCGCCGGCGCCCACGTTTGGTCCTTCGATGACGACGTGATTTGGGCTCGCCCGCCATTCCTCACCATCCACGCCAAGGGCACCGGCCCGCGCACCATTGCGCTGCCGGACCAGTGGTCGGCTTACAACCTGGTCAGCAACGAATGGGTGACCGTGGAGAACCACGCCGTGCGCTTCCATGCGCTCGATGGCCACACCTACTCGTTCCTGGTCGGCATGCGCGGCGATATCGAAGCCTTGCTGAAGGGTGCTAACGATGGAGACGACGCCGTGGACGTGCAAACGCTGCGCGCCAACCAACCGGGTCACGCCAATGCCATGGACCTCGACGTGCCGATCATGCAACTCGGCGAATGGGTGGAGGAAACCTGGAGCGAAGACCTGGCCGATGACTTCCTGCTGAAACCGTCGTTCCTGGAAATTGACCGACGCCAGGAAGAAGCCATCGCCATCCAGGATGAGATGGACCCCGACCGCCGGCGACGCAACAACCGTCGCAACCGACGCAACCGGGGCGGCCAAGAAGAAGGCACTCGACGTGGACGAGAGGGCGCGGATCGTCAAGAGGCCGAACCGGATTCGATCAACGTGTTCTTCCGCAAGCGAGACTAAGGCATGGCAGCGTATCGAAGTGGTTTTGTCGCCGTAGTCGGTCGCCCGAACGTGGGCAAGAGCACAATGGTGAACGCCCTGGTGGGCGAAAAAATCAGCATCGTCTCCGACAAGGTGCAAACCACTCGGCGGCGCGCCCTCGGCGTGTTGACCACCGGCGAATACCAAATTGCGTTCATCGATACGCCGGGCATCCACGCCCCGCACCACCGGCTGGGCCGCGCCCTCAATGAGACGGCCAAAACCTCGTTGGTCGATGCGGACGTGGTGCTGGTGGTCGTGAATGGCGGCCAAGACCCCACCGCCGAAGACCGGCAGATCGCCGAGCTCATGCGCCAATCCAACCTGATTGGCGAAAAGCGCGCCCATCCCGTCATCTTGTGCATCAACAAAATGGACTTGCTGAAGCCGCACTGCGTGGAGCCCCGCTGGGCTGCCTTCCACGAGCTGTTCGAACCTGATGACGCCATCATGACGTGCATGACCAAGGAGCACAACCTCAAGGAATTGGTGGCGCTCTTGGTCAGCAAGCTGCCGGAGGCCGCGCCCATGTACGACGAGGACACCTATACGGACCAGTCCATGCGCACCCTCTCCGCCGAGATCGTGCGGGAGAAAGCCATCCGTCAGCTCCGCCAAGAAGTTCCCCACGCGCTTGCGACCTACGTCGAAGAGTGGGAAGAGGAAGAACGCCGCACCGTTATAAGTTGCGTTCTGCTCTGTGAGACCGAAGGGCAAAAAGCCATCTTGATTGGCAAACGCGGCAAGATGCTACGAACCATTGGCACCGAGGCCCGCCTGGAGATTGAAAAGTTGATTGAACGCCCCGTGTTCCTGGAATTGTTTGTGAAGGTGCGCACAGATTGGCGGCAAAGTGAGCGCCACCTGCGTGAACTCGACTATCTGAATGGGGGATAATCGCGGCGTGCGCGTGGTGATGCTTTCCTGGGAATACCCGCCCCGCATCGTTGGGGGCATCAGCCCGCACGTTTACGAACTCTCCCCCGAACTGGTGAAGCGCGGGATCGAAGTCCACGTCGTCACCAAATCCACCCCCAAGGCCCCCAACGAAGAGATTGAGGCCAGCGGCGTCCACGTGCACCGCGTGGACCTCGCCCGCGAGCCCGTCAACTTCGTCGACGAAATCCAGCTGCTCAACAAGGCCACCGACCTCCGTTGCCGCCAACTGCTGGAAGATTGGCGCGAAGAAGGCCGCCCCACGCTGTTCCACGCCCACGACTGGCTGAGCTTAGACAGCGCCCGCGAGCTGAAGTACGAATACCAACTGCCGATGGTGGCGACGGTGCACGCCACCGAGCAAGGCCGCCACGGCGGCATCCACAACGATCTCAGCCGATACATCCACGAACAGGAGTACTGGCTGACCTACGAAGCCTGGCGTGTCATTGTCTGCTCGCAGTTCATGCGGCAAGAGGCGCACCGGCTCTTTGCCTGCCCCTACGACAAGATTGATGTCGTCTTCAATGGCGTCAACGCTGAGAAGTTCCAGTTCGAAGCCACCGACGCCGAAATCGCCGAGTGGCGCGGCCGCCTGGCCCGCCCGGACGAGAAGATCGTCATGTACGTCGGTCGGTTTGTACGGGAGAAAGGCATTCATGTCTTGCTCAACGCCGCATCGGTGGTGCTGGCCGAGGAACCCAACACGAAGTTCGTGATCGTGGGCGGCGGCGACCGCACCAACCTGGAGCGGTTTGTGCGCTGGTACGGCCTGCAGGATAAGGTGCTGTTCACCGGTTTTATGGCGAATCGCTCCCTGCACCAGCTGTATCGCGTGGCGGATGTGGCCGTCTTCCCTTCGCTTTACGAGCCCTTCGGCATTGTGGCGCTGGAAGGCATGGCCGCCGGATGCGCGGTGGTGGCCAGCGATGCGGGCGGACTGAAAGAAGTGGTGCTGCACGACGTGAGTGGCACCAGCACTTACGCCGGCGATGCGGGCAGCCTGGCCTGGGGCATCTTGCGCGTCATCCGCGACCCGGCGCGCGCGCAGAGGCTAAAGGAAAACGCAGATAAGCGCCTGCAGACCGATTTCCACTGGCGCAACCTGGCCGAGCAAACCCACAATGTCTATGACCGCGTGTGGAGAGAATTCCTGGAAAGCCCGTGGGCGGAGCGCACGCTTTGGCCGATCCACCCCAACGCCGACGAAATGGCAGCCCGCCTGCGGGTGAAGGAGAAGGCAAAGACCGGCGCTTTCGTGCCGAATCCGGCCCCCATCGTTCCGGCCCCCGAGGTCAAGCTTGACCCTGATGCGGCGCTCGCCGCCGGAAAGCCGGAAGCCCTCGAAGAAGAATCGTAGTCCTCTCCATCCTTCCCGAGGGCTTGAGCGATTTCCTGGGCGGGGTCAGCTCCCCGACGACCAGGTTTTCGCAGCGTTCCAGGCTGTGTTTTGGGCGATCTGGGCGTTCATCGAGTACTCGCTGTCACCACCGCCACCACCGCCGGATTCAAATCCGGACTGGGCACCGATGCCCCATTCGTTCAAGGCTTGGTCGAACTGCGCGGCCAGCATCATCCGTTGCTCCGCCGAGGCCCCCATCCACTGCTGTCGCAGTCCTGCGTAGAGCTTGGGCGCATTGGCAATGAGCAATTGAGCTTGGGCATCCATGGTGGGGAGCTCTTGCAGAATCCCCATCCGTACCTGGTTGATGTCGTCCATCGTTACGCCTTCGGTCGGGCGGCCCGCGGCGTTCCACATGAACCACAGCATCTCCATGAGGGCGTCAATGTCGCCTTCGCTAATGTCCTGATCCCACTCTTCCTTGGTCGGCTGGGCGGCCACGCGCTGCACCGAAGCCCGGCGTCGGGTAATCGCATCCCACATCACTTGGGCGTAGCCAATGCCCATTTCGGCCCCGCGCGAGAACGCTTGCTCGAACACGGCGCGGCCTTCGTTTCGGCTTTGCTCACGCTTGGCTTCGGTGCCCGTGGTCAGGGTTTTCAGTAGTTCCGCACCCTGCAGGGCCAGCACTTGCTTGCCTTCGGCATCGGCGGCGTCGTAATACTCGATGAACCGGGCGCGGGTGGCTTCAAATTCGGCTTCCGTCATCTGGATGTCGAAGAGGATCTCAATGACCGTGACAAAGTTCGCCACCGAGCCGTAGGTGAGCGGCGGCTGCCCCGCCACGATCACCTTGCTGGCGGATTCGCGCTGGAAGTTGCCATCCACGCGCTGCTCCACGGTGCGTATCGCGCCTTGATTTAGGAATCCTCCTTGGCGACCTCCGCCCGAGGTTGCTGCGCCACCGGCGCCACGCGCCAAGGGCGTGCGGCCCTCTACCGATACCGTCTGGGCGGCCTCGTCCATGGCTTTGAATCCGGCCGAATCACTGGCCTTGGCGTAAGGCATGATGACCAGCGCATGGTTCTGCCCGCACACGGCTAGAGCGTAGCCTTTCCAGGCCTGCCCGTCTTCGTCCTTGAACTCCAGCGTGAGCTTGGTGGCCTTGCGCCCTTGGTAGGTGGTTTCGGCGCGACTCTGCTTTGTCACCGTGGCCTCGGCAGAGACGAGTTGAATCGTCACGTCCAGCAGGGCCTTGTTCACTGTGGGGTGCTGGCTGGCATCAAACGGCTCAGGAGACTTATACGAGAGGATGTCCACATGGGGACTTTCCTCGTTCTGAGGATTCGCGATCTCGGTGAGGAAAGCCCCGTCGCCAAGGTCGTAACGTTCCGCCTTGTAGCCACTCGGGACATCAATCGCAAACGCGCCGCCCGGATCCGAGTAGCCCGCCGCCGAGCTGACGACCGCCGCTAACAGAAATGCACGCAAGAGCATGCCTGAGAGTGTATTGGCCCGATGATCAAGATGTCACGAACTGGTCTATTTCTGTCGCTTCTCAACCATTGATGGCGAACAATGACAAGTTTCGCACCCTTCCTTGCCTCCCCATCGGCTCACTATGAGTCTTCGGACCATATAGACGAACGCCGCCAAGATCGCGGTTCCGACTACAAATGCGTCCATCAGGCCACGCCTCGGAACAGCTGATACGTCACGATGGCGAAAAGATACGCCAGCACCGTCATGTAGCCAAACGCGAACCAAGCCCACTTGGCGCTCTTCGTTTCCGCCTGGATCGTCGCGACCGTGGTGAGGCACTGACAGCACAGAGCAAAGAACACCATCATGCTCAGGGCATTACCCAAGTTCATCAGGGGCGTGCCGTCCGGGCGCGTAGCCGTGGCCAGCGCCGTGCGCAACTCCTTCGAGTCCTCCCCTTCGCCCATCCCAAAGATGACGCTCATCGCCCCCACCACCACTTCTCGCGCCGGGAAGGCCGCGACCAACGAGGTCGTCAGGCGCCAGTCAAAGCCCGCTGGTTCAAAGGCCGGCGCCACCGCGCGACCGAAGCGACCCAAGAACGACTGCTCCAGCTGATACTGCGCTTCAAAAGTCTCCAGCGAGGTCACTTCTTGCTGCTGAGTGCTCAACCGGCTGAAGGCGGCTTGGGCATCGCTGGAAGAACTTTGCGGGAAGTAAAGCGCGGCCCAAATCAAGATCGTCATCGCCAAAATGACCGTCCCGGCCGTCGTCACAAAGGTCTTGGCCTTGTTGCCCATCGTGGCCAGCACATCGCGCCAGCGTGGCCATTGGTAGCGCGGAAACTCCAGCAAAAACGGCAACCGCGGCCCCTTCAGCACGCCCCGGTTGAGAATCCAGGCCACCGGCACCGCCACCGCCAAGCCCAGCAAGTGCATGATAAAAAGCGTGAGGCCCGCGACGGCCGTGCCGTACTTGGGCTCAATGAACACTCCAATCAGCAGAACATAAACGGGCAGACGTGCACTGCAGCTCATGAGCGGAGCCACCAGAATCGTCGCCAAACGCGCCTTGGGGTCGGGCATCACGCGGGCCGCCATCACCCCCGGAATCGCGCAGGCGTAACTCGAGAGAAGCGGGATAAAGGCGCGTCCATTGAGGCCGCACCAACCCAGAAGGCGGTCCATAAGGAAGGCCGCCCGGGCCAAGTACCCCGTTCCTTCCAGCACTGCGATGAAGAAGAACAGGATCATGATTTGGGGCAGGAAGACGAGCACGCCGCCCACGCCCCCGATCACACCATCAATCACCAAGTCGTGCACCAACGGCGATCCGGCCAAGAGCGGAGAAACCCCGTCGCTCAGCGCCCCCATGGCCGTCTCGATGCCATCCATCAGCGGCGTGGCCAACGTGTAGATGCTTTGGAACACCAAGTACATCAGCGCTGCAAAGATCAGGAGCCCCCACACCCGGTGCGTCAGGATGCGGTCAATCCGGTCCGTGCGGCTTTGCATCGGAGAGGTGGTCGCCGGCTCCACCTGCTTGCGCACCGAGGCCGCCCAGGCGTAGCGGGTCTGCGAGTCCAGCACTTTCCCACTCAGATTTGCCCCCAAGAGGTCCTCACGCAGTTCTGTGAGGGCCGCTCGGAAATCGTCGGAGATGTGGCGCGGCGGTTCTTCCTCGCGTAACAGCCACAGCCGAAGCGTGTGGATGTTCGGCGCTTGTTTGAACTCCACCAAACGCTGGATGGCCAAGCGAACCCGCTCCGGAAAACCCAACTCAATGTCCGGCACGACCGGCGATTCGAGCGTTCGCTCAATCGTGTCTTGGAGTTCTTTGAGACCCTCGTTCTTGTGGGCCACTACGGGGACCACCGGCACCCCCAGGCGGGCCGCCAGAGCCTCCAAATCCAGGTTCGGGGCCACGTCCGTCATGGTCAGGGCCACGATGATCGGCTTGCCCAGTTCCGCGACCTGGCTATACAAAAACAGGCAGCGCTCCATGCTGCCTGCATCCATCACGATCACGTAAAGATCAACCGGTTCGTCGCCGCCCTGCAGGACGCGGAGCGCGACCGACTCATCCTCGCTCATGGCTCGCAGTGAGTACAGCCCGGGGACGTCAATGCACTCCACCACCCGGCCTTGCACGCAGTAGCTACCCTTGGCGATCTCAACCGTCACGCCCGGGTAGTTGCCGATCTTCTGATTGCTCCCGGTGAGCGCATTAAAGAGGGTGGACTTGCCGACATTCGGCTTCCCCACCAAGGCGATACGGGCCGTCTTCTGGCCAATCGTCGTGCTCATTCCACCAGGGACACCCGGATCCCGCTGGCTTCGCTGCGGCGAAGACACAACCGAGCCCCGCGTACCTCGATTTCCACCGGATCCCCAAACGGAGCCACGCGCACCAAACGAATGATGGTGCCCGGGGTCAAACCCAGTTCGTGCAGGCGGTCGCTGGCATTCCCGAGTTCATTAATCCGCGCATCCCGGCCTACGGGAAGATCCTGGAAAGACAGAGGCATAGTCGTCTCGATGAACTCAATCTACCCAAAAAGGTAAGGATTCACTGAGTCGAAGGAAGTCGAAAGGCGGAGTCCGGCGGGGACACGCCCAGCTTCACGTCCACATCCCATGTCCAGCGGAGCCGTGCCACGCCCTCAGGGGTCGTGACTTGCTCGTCCAGCACGAACTGGATGAGATCTCCGGCCTCCGAGATCACCATACGGTAAAGGCCGCGCGGCGGCGCCTCGGCGTAGGAGCGGTAGGTGCCGGTCACGACCAGACCCTCGCGTTCACCGACTTGCGCCTTGCCATCAAATTGGTAGTTGACGAGTTGCCCGATGATCGCTTCCATGTCCGTCTTGCGGGCAAACACCACATCCTGCGGCAGCGAGCGGTCAATCATCACGCCCACGGCAATCCCGTAGAGGTCCTGCACGGTTTTCGTCGCATCACCGACGGTCACGGGCTCCGAGAGCGGCGCTTGGCGCTGGTCGAGCAAGCCTTCGGGGCGGGAATAGGTGACAATGCGCCCGTCGCTCACGCAAAACATGGACGCCTTTTGCCCATCCACCTTCGCCTGCCGGACAAACATCTTGCTCCCTTCGGTAAAGCCCAGGGACGTTTCCACGCGAACCTTGCCCCGGCCGTCATCAATCGTCAGCAGAATATTGCCCGTCATCGACTTCACGCCGTGGTAGCGGGCGAACATTTTGGAAATCAGCTGGCCTGGCGTCAGGTTCTGAGGCGCGGTCACCGGCTGAGCCGCGGCGAGAAGCAGGAGAGGGGTCATCATAGAGGTTCAGAAGGGTCTACGGGAACAGACGGCTGAGCACGCGTCCACGGCACATCGTCAATCCCTTGGTCGTGATTGGCGTATCGCGCCGCCATGAAGAGGTAATCCGAAAGACGATTGAGGTACCGCACAATGATGCCGCGCACCTCTTGATCTTGGGAAAGTGAAACCATTGCCCGTTCCGCGCGCCGCGCCACGGTGCGGGCGTGGTGCAGGTGCGCCGAACTCAGGGCTCCGCCCGGCAGGATGAAGTTCTTCAGCGGCTGCAGAGAAGCCTCCAGCGTGTCCATCTGCTGTTCAAAGATCTCAACGGTGCCATCCAGGTCAGCTTCTTGGTGGTAGCGGTGCCCCACCGGCGCCGCAATCTCCGCCCCGATGTCAAAAAGGCGACTTTGCACCGCATTGAGCACCTGCGCCACGGGGGCCGGTAGCCCCGCCGCCAGGGCCACACCCAGGCAGGCGTTCAGTTCATCCAATTCGCCGACCACGTGAATCACGTGGGCATCCTTGCGGACGCGCTCGCCCCCAATCAGGCCAGTTTCGCCGGCGTCGCCGGTCCGGGTGTAAATTCTCATCGGGATCGTTCTCGCAGGACGCACATCGCAAATTTCGGCAATGTCGCGACCTTACTGATCTTCTTCGGGTTGAGAATCACTCGCCACAGCCACTCCATCCGTAAGGCCTGCACCACCCGGGGGGCTCGCTTCACTTGGCCCGAGAGCACGTCCAACGAGCCGCCAATCCCCATGCCAATCCGGTAGCCGATCTGCTCTTGGTACTTCGCCAAGAACTTCTCTTGCCGAGGGATGCCCATGGCCACCAGCAAGATGTCCGGCCGGGTGGCGGCGACATCCTTCACCACTTCCTCTTCTTCGTGGTTCGCGTAGTAACCATCGCGAGCTCCGGCAATCCGCAAACCGACAAACTGCGCTTGCAAGGCTTTGGCGGCCAGTTCGGCCACGCCCGGAGAGCTGCCCAGCAGGTACACGCTCTTGCCTTCTTGCGCCGCCACTTCACAAAGCCCGCTCACCAGGTCCACGCCGGTGACTCGGTCTTCCAAGTGAATGCCCTGGCGGCGCAACGCCCACACCACGCCATAACTATCGGGAGTGTTGAGGGCGGCCCGCTGATAGATGGCTTTGAGTTCCGCATCGGTCTGGGCAAGATAGATACCCTGAGAATCCGAGGTCAGGAGGAGGCGGGATTGGTCCTCGTGAAGCCAAGTCCGGGCCAAATCAAGGGTCTCGGCCATGGTGACGATGCCCACGGGCACCCCCAGCACATCCCGAGTCTGGGGAGCACTTGCGGGCATAGCGACCGGCTCCATAACCTTCCCTTCACCCATTATGCGGAGGAATCCCCCATTCCTCGTCCATTGTGCCTCAATTCATGGCCCTATTCAGCCGATGGTAGGTAAGGAAACGCGTAGAATAGGGATGAACATGGCTAAGGTGATTCGGCTCAAAATCCAGCGGCAAAAAGATCGATCGTCCGCTCCGCACTGGGAGTCGTTCGAGATTCCCTACGTGGAGAACATGAACGTGATCTCGAGCCTGATGGAACTGCGCAAGAACCCGGTGACGGTCGACGGCAAATCCGTAGAGCCGCCCGCCTGGGAAGCCGCGTGCCTCGAAGAAGTCTGCGGCACCTGCACCATGATCGTCAATGGCATGATCCGCCAAGCGTGTTCGGCCCAGATTGACGAAGTGGCGACCAAAGTGGGCGACGCCTACGAAGTGGAACTGAAGCCGATGTCCAAGTTCCCGCTCATTCGGGACCTCATCGTGGACCGCTCTAAGATGTTTGAGAACCTGATCAAGGTCAAAGCTTGGGTGCCGATTGACGGCAGTTATGACCTTGGCATGGCCCAGCCGCAGGATGACAACGTCCGCAAACTGCGCTACAAGTTGAGCCAGTGTATGAGCTGCGGCTGCTGCATGGAGGCCTGCCCGCAGGTGAGCGAACGCACCAAGTTCATCGGCCCCGCTGCCATCGGCCAGGCGCTCCTGTTTAACCTGCACCCCGTGGGGCAAGCACTCACTGCCGAACGCCTGGAAGTGATGACCAGCGAAGAAGGCATCACGAACTGCGGCAACGCCCAGAACTGCGTGAAGGTGTGCCCCAAGGGCGTGCCGCTCACCCAAGCGATTGCCGAAATCAACCGCGCCACCACGGTCTACACCGTGAAGAAATGGCTGGGCCTCGCAGGATAGTCTCGATTCAGGCCGCAAGGCCCGCTGCCGATGCAGGTGGGGAGCATTCCGCTCCCCACCTGCGTTGTTTAGTAAACTAGCTCCGTTCGCAACGCCCTGCGAATGGCCGCATTTGGCCCCCATCGTTATGCGCATTCTCACCCGATCCTTAGCCTTTGTCCTGCTGGTCATCACGAGTGTGTTGGCCTGGGCGCAGCCCGAGACGGGGCACGCCCAGTTTAAGGTGCGCTTAGTGCCGGCCGATGCCCGCCCGGGTGAGCACGCGCTGCTGATGGTGGACACCCAGGTGGATGCGGGGTGGCACGTCTACGCCCACGAGAACAACGACCAGGTCATCAACCTGCGGGGCGAACCGAAAGGAACCGGGTTCTCGACGGCCGGCGAGTTGATGGAATCGAAGTTCTCCGTCCACTTCGACAAGATTCTCAACACGGAGATCAACTGGTTTGAAGGGCCGTTCCACTTCGGCGTTCCCGTCAAGATTGAAGCGGGCGCCAAAGAAGTCAATGGCAACTACGTCATCAGTTTCCAGGCCTGCACCCGCAACACCTGCGATATCCCGATGGATGTTGAGATACCGTTCTCTTTCCCCGTCGGAACGGGCGCCGCACGGCCGGAGTACGCCGAACCGGCCAAGTCCCTCACCCCTGTCGACCCGACCTTTTACGGCGTAGTGCAGTCCGAGACCGGCGACGCGCTGGGCAAGGTGAAATGGTACGCCCGCGTGGAGCCCGCCAATGCCCGACCAGGCGAATGGGTGCGTGTGGTGGCGACCGGCATCCTAGAGGACGGCTGGAACTATTACGCCTCCAAGAACCCGGAAGGAACGTTCCCGTTCGATTTCCAAATCGAAACCCCTGAAGGCTGGACCCTGGGCGAACTGAAAGAGCCGACGGGCGTCTTTAAGGAAGACCCGACGCTTGGCCAGATGGTGCAAGTGTTCCAAGGTGCCGTGGCAGTCAGCCGCAGCGTGCAAATTCCGGCCACTGCCACGCCTGGTGATCTCAACCTGCCCGTCAAGCTCACCTATCAAGCGTGCGACAAGTCCGTGTGCGACATGCCCAAGGACGCCAGCTTCAGCCTTCCGCTCACGGTAGCGGCGGGCGATGCGCGCGATGAGATTGCGGCCGAGCAGGGGCTGCCTTCTCAACCCATTGGCTACGTCGAGAAGCCCAAGGAGGGGGATGCCAAAGCCGCCGGCGAAGGCGGGGACAAGCAGGCCGCTGGCACCACCGGTGGCACCTTACCGACGGGTTGGGTCCCCTTCTTGCTCGCCGCTTTCGGTGCGGGTCTTCTCGTGCTAGGCACGCCCTGCGTCTTCCCGATGATCCCCATCACGGTGAGCTACTTCTCCAAGAACAAGGGGAAGGACGGCAAGCCGAACGTGGCCGGGGCCACGGCTTTCGGGCTCGGCATCATGGGCACCTTCACCATCATTGGGGTGGCCGTGGCGCTGGTCGCGGGGCCGGCGCAAATCCAAGTCTTCGCTGCGCATCCGGTGTTCAATCTCGCCCTTGGCGTGGTCTTCCTCATCTTCGCCCTCAACCTGCTGGGGCTGTACGAGATCCAGCTCCCCAGTGCTTGGGCCAACAAGGCCCAGCAAACGGGCTCCAAAAAGGGCGGCTTCATTGCCCCGGTGCTGATGGGCGCGGCCTTTGCCATCACGTCCTTCACTTGTACGGCTCCGTTTGTGGGCACGGTGCTGGTGGCGGCCACGCAGGGCGAATTCGTGCGCCCCATCATCGGCATGCTCGCCTTTAGTGCGGCCTTCGCCATTCCGTTTATGTTGCTGGCGGCCTTTCCTGCGGCCCTCGAGAAGATGCCCAAGTCCGGTGTCTGGATGGTGGACTTCAAGAAGTATCTCGGCTTCATCGAAATCGCGGCGGCCATTCACTACATCAGCAAGGCCGACTTCATCAGCCAGTGGTTCGTGTTCACGCGGCCCATCTTTGTGGCCACCTGGGCGACGATCTTCACGATTGCCGGCTTCTGGCTGCTGGGCGTACTGAAGCTGTGGAACGACTATGAAGCCAAGCCCGGTTGGTTCCGACGCGGATTTGGCCTCGCCAACCTGTTCTTCGGCCTTTACTGGTTCGGGGCGCTCAATGGGGCCAGTACGGGCTGGATGGAAGGTTTCCTCCCGCCCGCCAGTTACGTGGCCAACGGCAGCACTTCCGGTACCCAAACCAACAAGATCCCGTGGATCATGACGATGGAGGAGGGGAACGCCGCCGCCAAGGAGTCAGGCAAGCCCATCTTTGTCAACTTCACTGGCTACAACTGCGTGAACTGCCGCTACATGGAGGGCAGCGTATTCCCGCATCCGGATATCCGCCCGTTGTTTAACGATGTGGTGCCGGTAGAACTCTACACCGACCGCGACGACGAAGAAAATCGCGCCAACGCCAAGCTCCGCGAGGAACTCACCAACCAGGCCACCAACCCGGTTTACGTGATGATGACGGCCGATGGCAAGGTGGTAGATGTCCTCAGCGGCAGCACCCCGGGCGAGGGGCCGTTCAAGGAGTGGTTCGATAAGGCTTACAAAGCCGCCGAGGAGGCCAAGAGTTGAACACATTCCCCATTCGTAACTTCCAGGTCGGTGGCGACCGCCTGACGATCATTGCCGGGCCGTGTCTCGCTGAATCCATGGATCTCTGTCAAGAAGTCGCGGGTGCGGTGAAGGCGCTCTGCCAAGAGTTCGAGTTCAACTACATCTTTAAGGCTTCGTTTGATAAGGCCAACCGCACCAGCGGGAACAGCGTGCGCGGGGCGGGCATCACCGAGGGCCTGCGCATCCTGCAGACCGTCGGGGCCACCCACGATTTGACAGTCACCACCGACGTCCACTTGCCGGACCAGTGCGCCGAAGTGGCCACCGTCGCCGACATCCTGCAAATCCCGGCCTTCCTTTGCCGCCAAAGCGACCTCCTGGAAGCCGCCGCCGCCACCCACCGCCCGGTGAATGTGAAGAAGGGCCAGTTCCTGGCCCCCCACGACACCAAGAACATCGTCGACAAGGTGATGCAGTTCGGGGCCAGCGGGGTCATGCTGACGGAGCGAGGCACCACCTTTGGTTACAACGCCCTCATCGTGGATATGGCGGGCCTGGAGACCATGCGTAGCTACGAGGTGCCGGTCTGCTTTGATGCCACTCACAGCGCCCAGCGCCCCGGCGGGGCGGGCACGGCCACGGGTGGCGTGCGCGAGAGCATCCCGGCGATGACCCGCGCGGCCCTGGCCGTGGGCATTGACGCCCTATTCTTGGAAATCCACCCGAACCCGGACCAAGCCTTGAGCGATGCCGCCACGCAGTGGTCCCTGGCTCGTGCTCGGGAGCTTTTTGAGCAGGTTAAGGTGATAGACGCGGCGCGCCGCTCACTTGAGCGCGCGTAGAATCCAGTTGTGGTTTCGGTCAACCATGGTCGGGTGCCAATCGTGCCCCCAGTCGAGCTCGACTAGCTCTTTCTTTTCCGCGGCCAGCGCCTGGAAGATGGCCCGGACCTGCTCCGGCCGCACCGCCGGGTCCTTTAATCCTGCGGTCAGGAGGGTCGGCACCGCGCACCGCGTCGCCTGGTTCATGGTGTCAAAGTAGCTCAGCGTCATCAGAGCGCGTTCGCGGCCCAGCGGCGTCTGCTCAATCGCATCTGCCAGTTCCTTGAGCGGGTAGCGGCGGATCGGCTGATCGAACACCCAAGGCATCGCCCCGAGAAACGGCATATCCCCGGCCACTACCTTGATCCGCTTGCACCAGGCCCCGAGCCAGATGCTGATCCCGGCCCCCTGGCTCATTCCCGCGCTCGCCATGCGGTTCTCGTCCACCTCAATCTGAGCCTCCAGCACGCGGGTGGCGATCACGGCATCCTGGAACATCCGCCGGAACACCCACGTTTCGGGTTCAAAGAGGCCATCCGCGAAGTAGCCCCGCGCGGGGGTGTACGTCTCTTGATGGAAGGCGCTTTCGCCAAAGAAGTTGAAGCTCAGCGAGCACATGCCGGGCCGCGTTCCGTACTGGTTCGGCATCATGGACCACCGACTGTAAGGCGGCACCCAAAGGAACGCTGGGCTCGGCCCCGCCTCGGGATAAGCAAACCAGCCGTGCAGAGTTTCGCCGGTGATGGACCGAAACGTCAGCAGGTCAACGGCGCCATGCGCACCGGAGACTTCATCCTGCGGGTGACGTCGGTAGTCCAGCGGGGCGCGCTCGGCTTCGGCCACCGCTTCTGTCCAAAACGCATCTAAATCGTCCGGGACGTACGGCTCAAGGGGGTTCATGCGCCGACGGAACGCTGGACGGCATCCACATGCATGCCGGTGGTCATCAGCCACGCCGTGGCTCGCTGAATTTCTTCCACCGCCCCGCGCAACCGTAGCTGGATCACCCCGAAATCAGCATCCACGTTCGCACGCACGATGCTCACTTCGACTTCGAACTCGCGGCACAAGCGCCAAACCCAAGGAAAAGTAACTTGTTCGCCCCGCGCCGTAATGTTCACATCCACTTCGGTCATATCTGCCATCCGAATCCGGATGTTACCGAATCCCCTTGGCATGATGGTCCGCCCGCAGGGCCGTATAATGCAGGCATGGCCTCGAATCACGTGGATGTGTTCGACACCACTTTGCGCGACGGTGAGCAAAGCCCGGGTGTCCGCTTGAGCATGGAGCAAAAGCTCAAGATCGGCCACCAGTTGGTCAGCCTCGGCGTGAACATCATCGAAGCGGGATTTCCCATCAGCTCGCCGGGCGACTTTGAGAGCGTGAACACGCTGGCCCGTGAACTGAAAGGCGTGACGATTTGTGGCCTGACCCGCGCCCGCGACAAGGACATTGATGTCGCCGCCGAAGCCCTGGCCCCCGCCGAGCGCCGCCGCATTCACACCGGCCTGGGCGTTAGTGAAAATCACCTGCAACACAAGCTCCGGATGAGCGAAGACCAGGCTCTGGAGACCGGGGTGGCCGCCGTGCGCCGCGCCCGCCAGTACACGGACGACGTGGAGTACTTCATGGAAGACTCCGGCCGCGCCAAGCCCGAGTATGTCTACCGCGTGGTGGAGGCCGTGATCGCCGCTGGCGCGACTGTGGTGAACGTGCCCGACACCACGGGCTACACCTTCCCCACTGAGTACCGCGACCTCATCGCCGGCATCATCAACAACGTGCCGAACAGCGACAGGGCCATCTTCTCGTGCCACTGTCATAACGACCTCGGGATGGCCACCGCGAACACCCTAGGCGGGGTGCTGGGCGGGGCGCGCCAGGTGGAAGTCACCGTGAACGGCATCGGCGAACGCGCGGGCAACACTTCCTTGGAAGAAGTCGCCATTGCGCTCCACATCCGCCGCGACATCTTTGGTCTGGACACCACCATCCAGCACGCGAAGCTGCTGGAAACCAGCCGCATGGTGAGTGAGCTCACCGGCATGCTGGTGCAGCGCAACAAGGCGGTGGTGGGCGCGAACGCCTATGCCCACAGTAGCGGCATCCACCAGGATGGCGTGCTGAAGGAGCGCTCGACCTACGAAATCATCGACCCGACCCTGGTGGGCGCGGAGCGAAGTGAGATCATCCTGACGGCCCGCAGCGGCCGCCACGGGCTCAAGCACCGCCTCAACCAGTTGGGCTTCGACTTCCCCACCGATCGCTTCGAAGAGGTCTACACCAAGTTCCTCGAAGTGGCCGACACCAAGACCGAGGTCCGCGACGAGGACCTCTACGAGCTGGTCCGCTAGTCCGAGCCTGGAAACAAAAAAGCCTCCTGAACTCAATTCAGGAGGCTTTTCTCGTTGGCGCAGGCCTTACTTGAAGAAGGCGAACGCTTCGATCTTCTGCTTAAACGCCTGCAAGAAGCGCCCGGCCATCAGGCCGTCTACCAAGCGGTGGTCGTAGGTCAGCACTACGTTCATCATCGAGCGGATGGCAATCATGCCGTCAATGATCACGGGCCGCTGCACAATGCCGTAGGTGCCCAGGATGCCGCTCTGCGGCGCACTGATCATCGGCGTGCCCAGGGTGGCCCCGTAGGAGCCCGGGTTGGTCAGCGTAAAGGTTCCACCCTTCACATCTTCCACGCCCAGCTTGTTGCCACGCGCCTTGGCGGCGATTTCTTCCAGGTCCTTGGCGATGGCCACCAGGTCCTTCTTGTGCGTGTCGCGGATGACCGGAACGATCAGGCCGCCTTCGCCCTTCTCGCCCAGCGAAACGGCGACGCCCAATTGCACGCCCTTGTTCACCACGATCTGGTTGTCCGGCATGAGGGCCGAATTCAGGAACGGGAAATCTTGCAGGCACTCGGTGAGCGCCTTAATGAGGAACGGAGTGTAAGTGAGCTTGACGCCGTACTGCTGTTGGAACGCGTCCTTGTTGCGCGAGCGGAACTCGACCATGTTGGTCACGTCCACTTCAATCAGCGTACTGACCGTCGGCACGGCGTGGCTGCGCACCATCGCCTCGGCGATCATCTTGCGCATGCCCGTCAGCGCGATGAGCTCTTGGCCATCGCCCGCCGTGGTGGGCTCGACCGGCTTCACTTGCGGCATGCTCGGGGCGGCCGTCGGCGCGGCGCTGGACTTAGATCCCCGATTCTTCAGGTAGCCCTCAACATCCTTCTTATTGACCCGACCACCAGCACCCGATCCGGCAATGGATCGCAGCTCGCCTTCGCTCAGGCCGTGTTCTTTGGCCATGGCCCGCACCAACGGGCTAAACCACATGCGTTCGCCATTGTCCGCCGAAGCCGCCGGGGCTTCTTCCTTGGCGGCAGGAGTCTCGGCCGGAGCCGGAGTGCCGTTACTGGCCGCCGGCGCGGCCGGGGCCTCGGCGCTCACTTCGCCGGCCAGCATCTGCTTGGCTAGTTCGGCGTCTTCCTCAATGACGCCCATGGTGGCGAACACCGCAACGTCGCCGCCTTCCGGGATCAAAATCTTCACCAAAGTGCCACTCGCGGGAGCTCCCAATTCCGTGTTCACCTTGTCGGTCATGATCTCCACAACCGGTTCGTCTTCCTTGACAAAGTCGCCGACTTGCTTGAGCCAGCGACTGACCGTGCCCTCGTGGACAGATTCCCCGAGTTCGGGCATGAGGATTTCCGTGGCCATTACCTATCATTGTAGCCCGATGCCCTGGCAGTCTCAGGGCTGTCCCAGTAGTTTTTTGGGGGCCGTTCCTAGTTTGCGGCGTGCGTCGCGCCAATCCGTTGCTCAAGCTGCTCCCGCACGCTCGGCCACTCGCTCGCAATCACGCTAAACATCGCCGTATCTCGACTCTCGCCGGTGCAGGCGTAGTGGTGGCAACGCAGGGTGCCCTCGTAGGTCGCGCCGATCCCCAAAATGGCCCGCCGCGAACGCTCATTGCGGGCATCGCACTTCAAAGTCACGCGCTGTAAGCCGTGATCGAATGCATCTTGCAGCATGAGGAGCTTACAGGTCGGGTTCACCACGGTGCCTCGCGCCTCGGGGGCGTACCAAGTCATCCCGATCTCCACCGTGCCAGCAGCGCGGTTGTGATCCATAAAGCACGACTGCCCCACGGGTCGCCCTTGCCACTCGATCAGGTACGGCTGGTGCCCCACGGCCTGCATCTGCGCCCAGTAGTGGGAGTAGTCGGCTTCGGTTGGCCCCTTCGCGTACATCGTGCAATAGTAGCGAAACGTGTCTTCCGTCACCAGCCCCGCCAGGGCCGCCCCGGCTTCATCAGGGGTGGATGATCGCAGCACTACTTCACCCCGGTGCAAATGAGCTGACGGAAACGCCATCGCCTTATCCTAGTTGGGCGTCCAGGAAACTGCGCAGGTCCGCTTCGGCGACCAGCGGCTCGCCCGGGGCCACGTTGTTCAACCGGCCGTCCTTCATCCACTTCTCCAGTTCATCCACTAAGGAGAACACGTGGTCGAAGGAATCCGCCACAAACAAAAGCGGCTGGTAGTGGTCAATCTCAAAGTACTGGTTGATCACCCATTCCAACTGGAGCGGGTAGCGCTGGCAATTGGGCGAATCGATACTGTAGGCAATCTCACCGGCGCTGCTCAGTAGCCCGCTGCCATATACGCTCAGCCCCTTGCCGTCCGGGCGGCGCATCAGGCCGAATTCAATGGTGAACCAGAAGAACCGCGCCATCGCCTTGATGATCGAGTCCACCACCCGCAACTGCTCGTCCGGGTCCTTGATGCTCTGCGCGTACTCGGCAGCCGTATGGGCGCAGTCGCCAAAGCGCACGAGCGTGTCCGCAAAGGCTCGGTCCGTGTGCATCGGCACATGGCCGGCGATGTCGTGGAAGATGTCCGGTTCGGGCAGGTAGTCCAGCTTGTCCAGCCGGCGCACCGTGATGGTCGTCGGGAAATCCCGCTCCCGTAAGGAATCAAAGAATCGGAACGCGGGCACATAGCCAGCCACCGCCTTCGCCTTGAACCCCGTCAGCTTGCTCAGAAACTTGTTGACATCGGCTAGCCGGGGCACTCGCTGCGGGTCGAGACAAAGGTTGTCGATCCCCTGCATGAAGTGGTCGTTGGCATATCGCTCCCACAGCGGCAACATTTGCGCATACAGGCGTCGCCAAGCCTCGTGGTTGTCGTCGGAGTACAGATCGTACGGCTGTTCGATGTAGATTTCGCCGTTGGCCTTCGCGGCCTCGATAAACGGAGCTTCGGTCGTGGTCAGGCCACTGCCCGGGGCAAAGTTTGTCATCCTGTTTCTCCTTCCTTTCTCCTGATATCTACGCTGATATCAGGTTCTAAGGTGGAAGGTACCCGAGCCGAGCGGCCCGGGATGCGCCTTACATATCCGAGGCTTCGCGGCGGTCGTGGATGACGCCCCACAGGGCCAGACCGACGCACAGCACCAGCGGGCCGGCGAACGCGACCCAGTGCAGGCGCTGCATGCCGTCCCCGATGTTGCCGAACGTGCTGTACAGGGGGTCGTTCAGGCGACTGACGTGGCGCCCGTATACAAAGATCGAAGTGAAGACCAGCACCGGGAGCGCGATCCACTTCATGTAGCGCGGGGTGCCGTGCACCTGGCGTTGCAGCATCATGCCAAACCAGCCCAGGCATAAAAGCGGCGGCACCACGCCCAATCCGAGGAGCGTGGTGCGCAAGCTACCTTGCGTGATCTCAGCGAGAGGCATCAAATCGAACATTGCTAGAGGGAGTTCCGCAAGTCTCGGGCCAATCGGCAGAGGGTCACGCCTTAGAGTTCGAAGCGGCCGTCGGAGGCGTTGCCGCCACCCTGAGCGATGCGCTTGACGAAGCTGATGAGTTCGGCCGGGTTAAACGGCTTGGTCAGATACATGTCCGCGCCGTAGTGATAGCCCTCGAACACGTCCTTGTCCTGCGCCTTCGCCGTGAGCATGATGACCGGGAGGTCCATGGTGGCGGCATCCTTGCGGAGCGCCTTGAGGACTTCAAAACCGTCCATGTACGGCATCATTACGTCAAGCACGCACAGGTCCGGCTTCTCGGCTCGGATCTTCTCCAAGCCTTCCTTACCGTCGTAAGCGGTCACTACTTGGTAGCCCTGGCGCTCCAGGTTAACCTGGATCAGGCGCACAATGTGGCGCTCGTCATCGCAAACAAGAATCTTCAGCGGCGGCATATGCGTAACCCGTCGAGGACGTCGTTGTCACTCTACCCGACAGATGGGGCTAGGTCAAGCCATTCCGGGGGCCGGAGGTACCCTTCCCACCGTGAAGTTGTGCCGTTTCGTACTCCATGCCGAACCCCAAACTCCCCGATCCGGCCTGTATTACGAAGGAAGGTTCTACGAAACCGACGGCGAAAAAGCCATCGGGATTCACGACACCGAATCCGCCGCTTTGCTGGCGCCGATCATTTTGGCCCCCAGTGTCCGGGTCCTTGAGACTCAGCCAAGCGGCGAAGGCGGCGTAAATTGGGGCTACCACTTCAATAACCCCACCCGCATGGTGGGCAGCAATAGTGAAGTTGAGCTCCCCGAGGAAATGGGCGCGCTGGACGTGGAGGCCCGCATCGCCCTGGTTATCAGTGGGCGCGGGCAATACGTGCGACCCGAGGAAGCCCATGAGTTCATCCTGGGTTACGCCCCCACTTTGTTCTTCCGCTTGCCCGACGAAGCCGAGTCGGCCTCCGCGCACGGCTTGCCGCCCTCGGCGGCGAATGACGTGTTCTGGGCGCTCGGTCCGGTGCTCACCACTCCCGACGAATTGATTGAAAACCTGGGCGAGTCCCTCACCGACTACTCCTGGCAATATCGCCTCCGCATCAACGGCGAAACACTCTCCGAAGCCGAAACCCTCCAAGGACCCTACGGCGAAGCCCTGGCCTTGGCTTCACGGTTCGGCCCGCTGATGCCGGGCGAGGTCTTTGCCGGACCGACCCTGGCCCATGCGCGCGGCGGCGGCCAATCCGTTCGCGCCGGTGACACCATCGAGCTTGAAGTGCAGAAGCTTGGCCGTTTGGTCGTTCGCTTAGTCTAGTTTTCGTCAAACTGAAGGGGACATGGCGGTAACCAAAGTCACCCTTTCCAACGGGGTTCGGATCCTCGTGGAGCCCATGGACCAACTGGCCAGCGTGGCCATTGGCCTGTGGTGCCACACCGGCAGCATCGATGAGACGCCCACTGAGGCGGGCATCACCCACTTCATCGAGCACATGCTGTTCAAGGGGACGAAGACCCGCACCTCGCCGCAAATCGCCCAGGCGATTGAAGGGCGCGGCGGCATGCTCAATGCCTTTACCGACAAGGAGCGCACTTGCTACTACTGCCGCCTGCTGAGCGACGACCTGGAAACCGGCATTGATGTGCTGTGCGACATGGTTAACAACAGCCTGCTGGACTCCGAAGAGATCGAGCGCGAAAAGAAGGTGGTGCAAGAAGAAATCCGCCGCAGCGAGGATGAACCGGGCGACCACGTGCACGAGCTTCACCTGGAACAGCTGTGGCCCTCCAGCCCCTACGGTCTGCCCGTGATTGGTACCCACGAGAGCGTGGCCAGCTACAGCCGCGATGACATCGTGGGCTACATGACGCGCCGCTACCACGGGGGCAACCTGCTCCTCTCCATTGCGGGCCGCGTGGATGTGGATGAAGTAGTGCGGCTGGCCGAAGCCCGCCTTGGTCATCACGCGGCCGGGACGCCTTCGGTGCCGCTAGAGCGCCCCGCCCACCAGGCCGGCGAACGGATTGTGAGCAAGGAAGTGGAGCAAGTTCACTTCTGCATCGGCGCCGCTGGCTGCGCGTACACGGATTCCGATTACCCCACCCAGTGGGTCGCCGACTCGGTGATGGGTTCGGGCATGGGCAGCCGCCTCTTCCAAGAAGTCCGCGAACGCCGAGGCTTGGCCTACGCCATTGGCAGCTACGGCCTCTCCTATCGCTCGGGCGGTGCCTACACCGTTTACGGCGGCACCAGCCTGGCCACCTGGGCCGAAACCCAAGAGGTCGTGCACCAAGAACTCGACAAGCTGATCAACGAACCGGTCCCCGCCGAGGAACTCGAGCGCGTGAAGGTGCAACTGGCGGGCAACATGATTCTGGGCCTGGAAGCTGCCAGCCCCCGCATGATGCGCATGGCGCGCAACGAGCTCAACTACGGGCGCGAGGTGCCTATCGAAGAGGTGCGCGGGATGATCAACGACGTCACACCCGCGCTCATCCAAGAATGGGCCGGGCGGTGCCTGGCCCGTGACAAGCGGCGGGTCACCGCCATTGTTCCGAATGGTGCCTAACCCACACGAGATCCTGAAGCTCGCCCTGCGCGACGCCCAGGGTGCGGATGGGCTCGGGCCGATTGCCCGCGCCGCCATGCAAGCCTGGGAAGCCGACACGGTGGACTGGCTGGTGGACCAACCCGACGCGTTGGAATGGCTCTACAGCCACGACCACGGCGACATGGTGGGGCGGATGCGCATGGCCAAGGGGGCCGGGCTCGCCGGACAAGCGATGCGCACCCAAGCCCCGGTGTGGGTACTGGATGCCCTCGAGGACCACGAAGAAGACGCCAAATTGCCCTTCTCCGCCGAGCGGCCCTACCGGGCCTCGTTGGCACTGCCGCTCGATGGTGACCAATCCGCCTCGGTTCTTGTATTGCGCTTCTTGCAACCGCTGGTGCAGCAAGATGAGGCGGCGGAGCGATGGCGAGAAGCCTTGGAGAGCTTCTGGATGGGGTTCACCACCGCCCGGCGGCACCAAATTGAGCCCGACCCCGAGGGCGTGCTCACCGAAGTCTCCGAGACCCTCTTGGGGAGCCAATACCCCGAGGAAATCCTCCAGCACTTGGTCCAGTTCACGGCGCGGCGCTTTAGCTACAAGGTCGTGACCGTTCGATTGTTGGATGAGAAGACGCAATCACTTGTGCTTCGCGCCACCCAGAGCGGTAACCGGGCCTACCGCCGCAAAGCCGCCCTTCCCTTCGGGACCAGCATCGCGGGCCAGGCCATGCGCGAGAAGCGCACGGTCACGGTGCTCGACGTACAAGAGGACGAAACCTATGTGGGGCACGATCTTGCCGAAGAGCAAGGCTTGCGCTCCATGGTGTGCGTGCCACTCACCGTTTTTGAACGCACGATCGGGGTGATGTCGTGCTACACGGCCGAACGACGTCAGTTCACCACCGAGGAAGTCCGCGCTCTCGAAGCCCTAGCCCGCCAGGCCGCCGTAAGCATCGAGCACGCCCGCCTGCAGGTGCGCACCACTCTGATGCAAGAGATGCACCACCGGGTGAAGAACAATCTGCAGCAAGTGGCATCCCTTCTGCGCCTGCAAATGAACCAGAGCCAAGACCACCACGTGGACGAAGCCCTGGGCGACTCGTTGGGCCGCATCTTGGCCATTGCCTCGGTCCATGATCTCCTCAGCCGCGACGACTTGGATCACGTCGGATTGCGTTCCCTGGCGGAGAACCTCATCCAGCACACGTCGCAAAGCATCTTGCGCGGGTCGGGGATTCGGTTCCAAGTGCAGGGCGATGACACGTCCCTCAGCACCAGCCAGGCCACGCAGGTCGCGCTCATTCTCAACGAACTTATCCTTAATGCGGTGGAGCACGGGTTCGGAGTGGACCAAAGCGGCGACATTCACGTGACGGTGGAGGTGGACGAAACCCAGGTGGACGTTTGGGTGAGCAACAATGGCAGCCAGCTTCCGGAGAACTTCAACGAGCAAGAGTTGGGGCTGGGCCTACAGATCGTCAACAGCCTCGCCCGGGCGTTGCGCGGGACCTTCACGATGAAGAATGAACTTGGCTGGACGGTCGCCCATCTTAGTTTTACAAGAACTTCGGGCGAGTAGTAACGCTCGGCCTCATTCTTGCGTTTGACACTTAGAGATGCTCAGTTTAGCCCTTGCCCTGGTTGCTCAAACCACGCCTTCGCTACCGCCGGTGCCGGTGGTGACGGGGACGGGAGTGGCGTATATCGCCACCTCCGGGCGTACGGCCACGCCCCGACTTTACGATTGGGGTCGTCCGTTCCGCGAGGATCGCGCGGCTGTGGGCATCGAGCAGCGGGCGCAATACATATCCCCCACCGGGCAGGTCTTGCTCTCTTTGGCATTCCCCGAAGCGGGCAACTTCCGCCAGGGCCTGGCCGCCGTCGGCCACGCCGCGAAGCTCGGCTACATCAATCCCACGGGCGAGTGGGCGATCCCGATGAACTTCGATGTCTTCCCCGGAGCTTACGACGGCAAGGCCGAGTTCCGAGAGGGACTGGCCTTGGCCAAGCGCAACGGCCAATTCGGTTACATCCGCCCCGATGGCACCTGGGCCATCCAGCCACGCTTCCGCAACGCCGAGCCGTTTCGTAACGGCTATGCCCGCGCCCAAACCGCCGACGAGCAGGGCCTGATTGACACCGACGGTCAATTTGTCTTTACGGAAGGTGAAGTGGTGGGCGATGTGTCCGAGGGTCTCTTCCCCGTCCGCACCGAGGGTCGCATTGGCTACGCCGACACGGAAGGCATCCTGCGCATTCCCGCTAAGTTCACGCAGGCCGGTACTTTTTCTGATGGTCTGGCCTGGGCCGTAGAAGGGGGCAAGTTGGGTTACATCAACCCCAAGGGCGAATGGGTGATCCGCCCGACGTTCCGACCCGACCCCGTGGTGGGCGGCGGCAACTTCACCAACGGCTTTGCCTGGGTGATTCGGGCGCGGGGAGAAGATTTCGAGACCGTGTTCATTGCCCGGAACGGCAAGGTGCAGTTCGATCGCGCCTTTGATTTCGCCGACGATTTTGAAAATGGCCTCGCCTACTTTGAAGTGGGCGAGACCATGGGGCTCATCAGTTCGACCGGTCAGGTCGTGTGGTCAGCGCCCTTTGCGGGCACCGCTTACTAAGCGGGCTTACGGCAAGCGGACGTCGTAGTACACCGGCAGGTGGTCGCTGGCGCGATCCCCCTTCTCCACGTACTCCACCGGACCGGAATCCGGCACGTTCACGCGGCCGCCTCGGCCACGCAGCGCATCGGCCCCGCCGTAAACCGTTGCGGTCGCTGGGCTCACGCGAAAGAGCTGCGGGCTCACCAAGATGTTGTCAAAGAATGACTCGCGGACCTTCACGTCGCGCGGAAACTCGTAGTCCTTGCCGCGCAGACGGTCGTTGTCCGCCTTCGCCCCTCGGCTGATCGGCGTGAGCGCCTGGCCGCGGAAGTAGAAACTCATCCCGATGGTCACGTAATCCTGTTCGTTCAGGCGATCACACACGTTCACCATTAACTTCGGCGTCACGCGGCCGGCGGGAGCCTTGGGGTCACCGGTCTCAAGGATGTTGACGCTGCGGTCATCCGGGGCGTCGTTCATGTCGCCTCCAATCGCCACGTGCGGCTCGTTCTTCTCCTTGATGAAGGCCGCCAGCAGGCTGGCGTGTTGCTCGCGCTGCGGATCGGTGGTGGCTCGGCCCCCACGTCGGCTCTTCATGTGAGTCGAATAAACCGTGAGCTTGTCGCCGTTCGGGTTGACGACAACGGCGCGCATGACGTCACGCTTGCCCGGAAAGGCAAAGTCAAGCTGCGGGTCAGTGAAAACCAGGCCGCTGGATTCGATCTTCCAGGGCTTTTTCACCACGATTCCCACTTCTTGCGCCTCCTTCGGGTCATCCAGCAAGGCGATCTCGTAGTTCTGATCGAAAACTTGGCGCAAAGCCTTCAGGCTCGAAATCTCCTGCACCGCAATGATGTCCGGCTTGATGTTGCCGATGACCGACTTGAGGTTCTTGATGCGGTCCGGGTTCTCGTTTTCGGCCAACCACTGAATGTTGTAGGTCATGAACCGGGCACCGCGCTTCTCCACCGGCGCGGTTTGACCGTTCTGGCCCACTTGGGCCCGAACTACCGGCACCGAGGCCAAGATCAGGGCTCCCACGATGGGAATCAACCACGAACGCCGAAGACGCATAGAGGTGAAGATACCAGGGGACCGGGGCGGTACTCTGGCAACATGGCACGGAAGCCCACGCTGAGTCCCAGCCGCATCACCACGTTCCTGGCCTGCCCGGTCAAATACAAATGGACGTACGTGGACCGGCGGGGTCGTTGGTACCTCCGCTCCAAGGCGCACTACTCGTTCGGCACGTCGCTTCATAACGTTTTACAGAGGTTTTACGATTCAAAGGACGGCGGCGTAACAACGACTGAGGAAGCCGTGGCCGCCCTGGAGGAAGCCTGGATTGACGCGGGCTACGAGAGTCAATCCGACATGATGGAGGCCCTCGCCGAGGGCAAGGACATCCTCACCAACTACCTGGAGGAAGTTGCCGCACCCGTCACGGCCAACACGCTCTTTGTAGAAAAGACCCTGCGCCACGATCTCGGTCCGTTCGTGTTGCTCGGGCGGATTGACCGGCTGGACGAACATGAAGACGGCACGCTTGACGTAGTGGACTACAAGAGTGGGCGCGGCCATGTGACCTCCGATGAAGTCCACGCTGACCTCGCGATGGGCGTGTACCAGGTCCTCGTGCGGGCCAACTACCCGGATCGAAACGTGAAGGCGACCATCGTAGCCTTGCGGGCGGGGGCTTCGGCCTCGGCGCAGCTCAATGAAGCCGAACGCGAAGAGTTCATCAACGATCTCGTGGAGATCGGCGAGCGCATTCTCCATGCCGACTACGAGAGCATGGAACCCACCCCCAAGGCGCTCTGCCCCCGGTGCGATTTCCTGCCGCTCTGCCAGAAGCACCCAGATTTTGCCGAGGGGGTAAAGCCGTGGCTGGCGCAGGCCAGCCCGACTCCTTAGCGTTTGGCTTCCAGACCGGGATAAACGCCCGAAGAACTCGCGTCGATTATCTCGCGCGCGGTCTCCTTCAGGATTTCCAGGTCCACCTTCAGGCTGTCGCTGGCGAACTGCTCGGGGTCAATCACCTTGCCTGCCATCGAACCGTGAACGGCAAAGGCCGCCCGGTCTTCCAGAGATTCACCCAAGCGCCAGTCCGGCCCAATCCAGAACGGATCCATCGGCAGGCCCGTATCCAGGCTGCCCAGCACCAACATCCGCGCGCGGTCCAGCGTCACCTTGTCCCAGGTGTCGATGTCGGCGCGCATGGCCTCCCAACTGGCATTGAGCTCGGCGGCGGCGTCCTGGCTTCCTGCCCGTTGCGCCACAAACCGCGGCAACCAGCCATCGCGCTGCGGCCACAGCACCAGTTGCTGGCGGTAGGTGTAGCCGAGCTTCTCCCGCAGCACGCGGGTCATCGCGCCATCCTTGCCCACGCCTAGAGCATAAAGCGCCAGGATGCGCGGGGCAAAATCAGGAGTTCCGGGCTTCAGGAGCGGCGCTTGCCACTCCCAGAGATCCACGCGCCCCGGCACGCCCTTGATGGGGCGGGCATTCACGTCCCTCGGCATGCTCGGCGGATCGGTGATGCGATCCCGGAAGTACTTCACCACCTCTCGCTCACCTTCGCCGGCTGCGACATCGCCCATCACCACCACGTGCATCCGCTCCACGCGGAACGCCGCCTGGTACACCCGCTTGATGTAGGCGTTATCCACCCGCGTCATCTCGGGTTCCTGCGCGTCACCCCACAGCACCCAGGGGTTGCCTTCGGTCTTGCGTCGTTGGACGGCCTTTTCTACATCAAGCGTGGATAGCCGAGCGTCAGTCGCCATGCCCGCGGCAATCTGAGCGGCGATATCCGTGCCTCCTTTGGGCGCGCTCACCTGGATGAGAATCCAATCCGAGAACAACTGCACGCGCGGGGCCACGCCCGCTTGGCTGCCATAGGCAAAGATCACCCGGCGGCTGTAGGCACCACTGCCTTCCATCAAGGTCTCCCCAATCAAGCGCCACGCGGTGCGGTTACGGCCGCCCATGTCTTCAGGGGCGGGCACGGCCACGCACACCGTCACGCGCCCGGAATCGGGCACCATCATCTCGGTGATTTGCGGCATAGTCCGGGTTTGCCCCAGGGCCGCGGCCAAAACGAGGCTGGCAAGGGTGCTCATTGCCCACCTCCCACTTCGACAATCACCGCCCGGTCGGCCCGGAACCTCGCCAGACCCGCGGCAAACTGTTCCGGCGTCATCGTCGCCGCTTGGTTTTCCATGTCATCGAGCGTAAAGTTCGGTCGCTGGAGGAGCAAGACCCCCATGATCGCGCCGAAGGCCAAGGGATCCGAGCGCTGGGCGCGGATCCAGCCAAGCAGATAACCCTGCCCCACCGGGAACGACAGGGCCGGCTGCACCATCTCGATGGACTTCAGCGTGGCCGAATCCACCGCCCGCAGGGTGATGAGCCCGGGGCGCGTGCTGGGCGTGTAAACCGGTGAGATGTCCGGGAATTCCGCCCGGATGGCCAGGGCCGCCGCCAGGGTGGCCAAAGTAGCCGGGTCACCCAGACCAGGCACCACCGCCGCCCGGGCCGCTCCCGCTGGGGTGAAGCCTTTCTCCACACTGATCGGCTCTTCCTCGTTATCGGGGAAGCGTTCCGGGCCACTGGGCAAGTCGCCAATCACGGCGCGCATCGGGCCCATCCAAGCGTTGGGGTCACTGGCCGAGACCATCACCAGGGCCATCCCGTTGCCCACTATCTGCCGGCGGTGCAGGTCGCGCAAGTCTACGGCGGTCAGGCCGGCCATGGCCTCCAAGGAACCAAACGGGTTCCGCCCTTCGGGGCCAAACGCGGCCAACCACGCCGCATCACTGATGGCATCGAAATCGGTCCGCAGAGCCGCTTCTTGCGCCATGATCGCCACTTCCTTCTTCAGCGCTTCATCGCTCACCTGGAGCGGAGCCGTCATCTCGCGAATGATGTCGAGCGCCAGTTCTTCGGCCCCCACCGGGCCTTGAATCTGGAATAACGTGACATCCCGTTGGGTCACGGCCGTGAGGTAGCACCCCATCCGCTCCAGTCGCCGGTCAATGGTGCCGTCCCCCCGGGCCACAAAGTGCTCCCACACATGGCGGAGTCCGTGTCGGGCGTCAGTGTCCCGGACGTTGTCGGCACTGATGGCGAGGGTCACGCTGAACGTGGTGCGTTGCGGGTCGAACTGAGCAAAGGTGATGGCACCGTTTTCCAGAAACTCCCGGCGGCGCATCTCCTCGGGGGCCGTGGGCGGGGCTCCAAATGCCAAAGTACAGCCGCCCACCAGGGCGACCAAAAGAGTGCGGGCGAGCACGCGGCTAGTGTACCGGAGGCTCATCGCAGGTAACTCGCGCCGTTGATGTCAATCACTATGCCGCTCATGTATTCCGTCTCGTCGCGCAGCAAAAAGGCGATGGCGGCAGCGCAGTCCTCCGGGCTGGCCATGCGCCCGAGCGGGATATCGGCCAGAATCTGCGGCAGGCGGGTTTCCATGCCCTCCCGGGCCATGGCGGTTTCCACCCAGCCGGGGGCGATGGCCATATGCCGAATGTTGAGCTTGGCGTGTTCCACCGCCAGGGCTCGGGTGAGGTTAAGCAGTGCCGCCTTGCTGACGCTATAGGCGCTGGCGTTCGCTTCGCCCCGGTGCCCCACCCGGCTGGCCACGTTGACAATCCGCCCGCCGCCTTGCTTGGCAAAGTGAGCCACCGCCTCGTGGATCATCACCAGGGGCGAGTAGAAATTCACCCGCATGGTCGTTTCGTAAACTTCTTGCAAGGTGGCCGCATCCGCTTCCAAGAAGCTCACCTTGTTGTAGATGCCCGCGTTGTTCACCAGCGCCCTCAACGGGAGTTCGGCCAGCACCTGCTGCATCATGGCGCGCGCCGCCGCCGGGTCATCCAAGTCACAGGCGTAGGAACCTGCCCAGCTATCCCCCAGGGCTTGTTTCACCTCTTCCGCCGCCGCGTGGTTCGTGCCGTAATGAATCGCCACTCGCCAGCCGTCGTCTTTGAGGCGCAAAGCCGCCGCTCGGCCAATGCCGCGCGAGCCTCCGGTGACAAAAACAACCTCTTCTGACATTTCGCGCAACCTTGGCACCCGTTTGGACGTTTATACTCGCAAGATGAGCATAAAGCGGGCTCCCGGACGTACCGAACTAGGGTTTTTGCGAGTGTGGGCACTCGCCGGAGTGGGTTTCGCCACCATCGGATTGGGGTGGACCTTCGTCGCCGACTCCAGGGCCACCGAC
>VYLP01000044.1_pt1 | contig 91657 bp, 86 predicted proteins | sample 5114311 | NCBI WGS metagenome assembly VYLP01 (sample SAMN12291775, study PRJNA351875) | freshwater metagenome | isolation source: freshwater lake | place: USA: Michigan, Lansing Lake | collected 2013-08-14 | reverse complement strand
CTGATGGCGGATATGCAGCATTCAACGATTCCTTGTTGTACACGAGCATTCAAAATGCCGCGATTGTGGTAAATACCTGGAAAGGTGACAAGCTGGAACAGAAATTTGTGTTCAATGGATCTGCCCTCGGTGGCGTTCGCTTCATTCACCCTTTCTTCCTTGATCCTTCCGATAAAAACGTCATGTTCACTACGGTTGAAAAACAGGTTTGGCGAAACAACAAACTTGACCAACTTTTGTTAAATCCTCCTTTATCTTCGTGGGAGAGTCTTTCACTAGGAAGTGTGGTATATGATGGACTTTTGGCTATTGGTATAAGTTCACAAAAACCTACTCATCGCGTATACATGGCGGCAAGAAAATCTTCGGATCTGCTTTTTTATCGTTACGAAAAAGCACACGTTAGCGACTATGATGGTCCTCATTTTTGCGGTAAAATTCCGGCTCAAGCGTTTACTTTCGTAAATCAGATTAAAGTAGATCCTGATAATGGTAATGAGTTATTTGCCGTTATTTCCAACTACGAGCAATACAGCCTCTATCGGAGTGTTGATGCTGGAAGCAATTGGCAGAAAGTGGCTGGCAATCTGGAAGAAAACTCCGATGGCACCGGAAATGGCCCTGCTCTGGTTTGGCTGGAAATTGCGCAAGTGGGAGACCGAAAAGTTTATTTCGTAGGCACTTCTACCGGGCTATTTGCTACTGAGCAGATAGATGGAGAAAATACGCATTGGGAAAAAATTGCACTCGATCAAATTGGCAATAGTGCAGTCGACATGATAGCCTCACGCAACAATACCTTCCTCGTTGCCGTGGCCACGCACGGCAGTGGGATTTTTACCGCCACCTTGAATGAATCGCTCTCACAGGTATCGGTTCAAAAGGAACTTCATTTTGGTTTCGTTGATGTGGGCAGTAGTTTTACAAAGGATGTGCGTATTGAGAATAATTACAGTGAAGCTCTCAAGCTGGACAGCGTTCAGAATCCCATTGGTTTTAAAGGCTCAACCGGCAGCAATTCAATTATGGCAAACAGCACTCTTAAACTTGCTGTCAGCTTTAACCCAGTTACACCAGAAAGTTATGCAGGAGAACTTCGCTTATTTTTTAATGGAGCGACCAGCCCCTTGACGGTGTACGTTACCGGGTCCGGTTCCTCACGTGAACTAAAAGTGCAAGACACGCTTTCTTTCAATACAGTCGGGGTGAATCAAACAAGGGTACTTGTTTTACCTCTAACAAATAATGGGAATGGTCCACTTACCATCACAAAGTTGGAGTATCCGGAAGGCTTTACCGGTGCAGCATCGGCAAGTATACTTCCTAAAAGTGCCTATGTATTACCTATATCGTTTCAGCCTACCGAAGCAAAGGAATACAAAGGAAGCCTCGTCATTACGTCAAATGGAAGTAGTGTTCCGATACAGGTTGATCTCTCCGGAAGGGGAGGTGTTATCACGGGTTTGAAAGAAGCTTTAACTAACCAGATTATTGCCTATCCCAACCCGGTTAACGATGAACTTTTTCTTTATACCGAGCTGCCCGATTTACAGTTTTACCTGATCAATTCAAATGGCCAGCTTATCCATTCGGGCAATCTTCCTCAGCGAAGTAATCGTAGTGTATCTGTTAAGAACCTTGTGTCGGGTATGTACTATGTTCAGTTTAGATCTAATCGTCAATTGGTTCATGTTAGCAAGGTAATAGTTGCGCATTAACTACACGAAATAAGATTTATTTAAAAAATGATTTTGAAATATTCTAAGTTCAACTAATAAGTGCAACACAAGAGGTTGAAAGAAGGGAAGATTTCTCCTCCCTTCAATTGACCGAGTTAGTTAAACTTGTGTTGCACTTATTAGTTGAACTTAGATTTTAAACAAATCAAAAATGAAACAATTTGATCGCAGAGAATTCCTAAAAGGTTTCGGATTACTTTCCAGCTACACTTTGGTATCCGGAGTTTTTGAGCCGGTGGCTTCCCTTGGGCAAGCGCCTGGTTCCAAAAAGGATTTATTTTTTAAAATTTCATTAGCAGAATGGTCTCTTCACAAGGCCTTGCAGGGAAAAATGTTAAATCATTTAGATTTTCCGGCTAAGGCAAAAAAGGATTTTGATATTTCGGCTGTAGAATACGTCAATCAGTTTTTTAAAGACAAGGCGACCGATTTCAATTATTTGAAGGAGTTGAAAGGCAGGTGCGATGACCATAGCGTTACCAGTGTGCTGATTATGATTGATCAGGAGGGACACATGGCAGACCTAGATGCCGCGAAGAGATTGCAAGCTGTAGAAAATCATTACAAATGGGCTGATGCGGCTAAATTTTTAGGCTGTCATTCTATTCGTGTGAATTGTTATGGTGACGGAAAACAGGAGGAGGTCGCAAAGGCGGGGATAGATGGACTGCACAAACTAAGCGAGTATGCCAAAACCGTTGGCATCAATGTTATTGTTGAAAACCATGGAGGTATTTCCTCCAATGGAGAATGGTTAAGTGGTGTAATCAAGGGAGTTAATTTGCCGAATTGTGGTACGCTGCCCGACTTTGGAAATTTTTGTGTTCGGAGGGAGAAAAAGGAGAACGGAGAAATTTGTGTGGAACAATACGATCGTTACAAGGGGGTGCAAGAGATGATGCCTTTTGCAAAAGGCGTTAGTGCGAAGAGTTATGATTTTGATAGCTCCGGCAATTGCGTTGAGACAGACTATGAAAAAATGCTTTCCATTGTAAAGTCCGCTGGTTATAAAGCTCATATTGGGATAGAATACGAGGGGGCTAAACTTTCGGAGGATGAAGGCATACGTGCTACCAAGAAATTGTTAGAGCGAGTGGGCTCACTAGGCTAGTGTAAATTCAAAAGCGTTGCCACGAATTCACAAATAAACACGAATGGGGACAAGATAAAACTCGTGTATTTTGAAATAGAATACGAGGGGGCTAAACTTTCTGAAGACGAAAGCATCCGGGCCACTGAGAAACTGCTAGTGCGAGTGGGCGAACTAGGCTAGTGTAAATTAAAAAGCATTGCCACGAATTCACAGATAAAAACAAGATAAAATTCGTGTAAATTCGTGTTATTCGTGGCGAGAAGAATTTGCCGCTTATGTCCAAACATTAATTTAATTCAATGAAAAAGCTCACCTTTCTTCTTGTTCTCTTAGCTTGCCAATCGAAGCCAACCGAAGCTGTTCTATCTCCAAAAGATTTTGAAGCAAAATACAAATCGACCGCCCAAGCAATACTGCTCGATGTGCGGACAGTAGAAGAAGTGGCGAATGGCAAAATACATGATGCGAAGAACATTGTGTACGATGACGCATTTGCTACTAAATTAGATACGCTTCCACACCAGCCCATCTTTGTGTATTGTGGCAGCGGAATCAGGAGTGCAAAAGCAGCAAAAATTCTAAAGGAAAAAGGATACGAGGAAGTTTATGAATGTGCAGGCGGATTGAAGGCGTGGAAAGCAGCAAATCTTCCCGTTGAGTAGCATCTACACTACGCGAATAATTTTCCCACTTTTTCTAAGTCTACGTTCCCACCAGTAAGGATAATGCCCACGTGCTTGCCCGCAAATTTTGTTTTATCTTTTAGTACGGCCGCGAAGGGCACCGCACAGGAAGTCTCAATAATTATTTTCAACCGTTCCCAGATAAGCCTCATGGCTGCAATTATCTCGTCATCGGTTACTGTAATGATTTCTTTTACGTTCTGCTGAATGATCGGAAAAGTTTTGTCGCCAAGCTTCGTCAGAAGCCCATCGGCAATCGTGTTTGACTGGGCTTCTTCTATTTTACCGCTTTGCATTGAACGATAGGCATCGTCAGAGCCGGCCGGTTCACCGGCAATCACCGTTGTTTGTGGGGAGAAATATTTTACAGCCAGGGCAGTGCCACTTAATAGTCCACCACCACCGACAGGTGCCAAAATAAAATCCAGTGAATTGATTTCTTCTATCAACTCTTTGGCCGCAGTAGCTTGTCCTGTAATCACTTCGTAATTATTGAAGGGATGTATTTCTGTTGCGCCTGTTTTTTTGATTACTTCCGCGAGCGTTGATTCTCTTGAAGCCAGATTCGGCTCGCACTCGAAAATCTCACCTCCGTAACCTCTTACTCCGCGTTTTTTAATTTCCGGTGCCGTGCGCGGCATTACGATGTACGATTTCACTCCTAGAATTTTTCCTGCACGAGCAATCGCTTGCGCGTGATTGCCCGATGAATGGGTCGCTAACCCTTTTTTGCGTTGTTCTTCGCTTAGCGACAGGGCAGCATTCATAGCACCCCGCGCTTTGAAGGCACCGACCTTTTGAAAATTTTCGCATTTAAAAAATAGGTTGCAGCCCGCCATTTCATTTAAACTTTCACTTGTCAACACGGGTGTGTATTGAATATAGGGTTTGATCCGTTCGTGCGCGTCCTTAATCGATTGTTTGGTAATCATGGTTGTGCTGCTTGTGCCTACAATCAAATATGGCGCATTTGTTTTTACAACACAAACTGACCTATTCGATCACTTCTTCCACAGCATCCATCTTCGCCTCGGAGTAGGCACCTGATGTGGCATAAATAATCTTGCCTTGCGGATCGAGAATAAAAAAATAGGGAACATCGCGTCTCTCAAAGTCCAGTGCCTCTTTATATTTCTTTAGTTCTCCTTTGTAGAAAAGAATGTAGGGTAATAATTTAGGATCGGTATTTTTCAGGGCTTTCTTTTTTGCTGTGTTAGTAGCGGCCGCATTCACACCTGTGAACATAGGGACGAAGTAGACGTTCACATCGTAGCCCATGCCGGCCATCATTCCTTCGGGCTTCTGAATAAACTTGTTGAAGATGGGGCTAAACCATGAGTTAAGTTCGTCTTCTGATTTTTTGCTATAGGCCAATCCAATTAGTGCGTATTTCCCACTCACATCCAGCGGCAAGGTGACTTTCTTGTCATCGACTGTTTCGGCTACCATTTCGGGAAAAGGTGTGCCAATAACTTGAGCGGCAGCACGAAGGAAACAGCCCAAAAGGACGAGTGAGAATAACAGCTTTTTCATTGGCAGATGGATGGTAGAATTCCTATCAAAACGCAGAGAACACTCTTTTATTTTAGTTTGGTGCTCCCCTTCTCGACTTCGTATTTTTTTGCTAAATATTCCTTCGTTTCAGGCGTGCGTAAACTTTCTACGTAGAACCATTCCGCTTTCGTTTTGGTGGGATAGAGCGTCAAAAGCAAATAGCCATGATCGCGGTCGTTAACATATTTCACGTGGGGATTTTGTTTCATCAACGCTTGCTCTGCCAGTTTAACGGTATCATCTGGCTTGCGTTCATTACCATTGCCTGAAGATACACTGGTGGTACCAAATTCTACGGCAAAAGGTTTGTATGATTTTTTCACATCAATAGCTGCTTCTATCGCCCATGATGCGTGAGTGTCCCCGGACGTAATGATGATATCCTGCACTTTGTTTTGTGCAATATAGTCGATGATCTTTTTCTTCTCTACCGGGAAACCATCCCACGAATCCAGGTTGCGTGGCATTTTTGGATACACCGCCTCTAAGTACATATCCGAAAATATTACCTGGTTGCCGATCAACTTCCATGTGGCTTTAGAAGACTTCAGTTGATCTTCAAACCAGGCGAGTTGTGTAGCGCCAAGCATTGTACGGTCTTCTTTTTTTAGATCCGGATTGTTGATGTCGGTAATCTCAGGGTCACGACCAGCCAGCCGTTCGTCTAGCATGATCACATCGGCCAGCGGGCCAAATGAATACGAGCGATAAAGTTCACTACTTTCGCGAATGGGCATCCATTCATAGTAGGTTTGGCGTGCTGCTGCTTTTCTCGCTTGATAGTCACCTTCTTCTGGCTGATGGTTCTGTGCGCCCGTTACCGTGGAATTATTGGCCACCTCATGATCATCCCAAATGGATATGAAAGGATGTTGTTGATGTATTCGTCTCAACCCTTTATCCAATCGATAAAGAGAATGACGAGTGCGATAATCTTTCAATGAAACAATCTCATACGGAGGAATATTGATTCGTCCAATAGTGGTATCGCCATATCTTCCTTTGCCGTATTCATAAATATAATCGCCCAGATGAAGCACAGCGTCCAGCACGGGGCGATCTGCAATTTTATCATAGGGATTGAAATAGCCCCACTCCCAATTGGCACAACTAACCACCGCAAATTTTAGACTATCTTTTGCATCGACAGGTGTTGTTTTGGTGCGACCCACAATGGACGTCCTCCCCAAAGCCGTGAATCGATAAAAATAAACTTGGCCAGGTTTTAGGCCATCCACATCTATCTTCACCGTATAATCTCGGGCTGGAGATGTGGTGATCGAATCAGATTTATAAACAGAAGAAAAAGAAGCATCTTCGGCTAATTCCCATTTCACATCAATGGATGCCAGGGAATCTTCAGGCGTTACGCGTGTCCAAATGATCACTCTATCGGGTAAAGGATCTCCAGAGGCCACTCCGTGATAGAACGGCCTTAGGGCGGCATCAAAATGGGAAGCAACGGCCTCTTTCCATTTGATGGCGATCTCTTTTTTAGGTTGGCAAGCACTTAAGCAAAGTGTGGCGAGTAGAATTACGAATAATCGCATAGGGTGGAGTATTTTTATGAAGGTAGGTATTGCAAACAAATAATGCCTAGTTCCCATCCATCGTTCGCCTATTTTTAACAATTTGGTAAACATCCGGTCGACAAGCGCAACCTTATCGCTATATTTTCAGTCTTAAACGAAGAGTTCAACAAACGACTCCCTTTATGAAATCATTGATCTGTGTTTTATTTTTTATTCCTGTTTCCCTCTACGGCCAGTCGGCTATCGACAAAGCAACTGCGCTTTTTGAAGCCAGAAAATATGACGAGGCTGTAAAAATTCTGGAGGCCATACCAAAGAAAAGCCCTGATTATGCCGGCTCACGGTACTATTTGGGCCGGATCGCTTTCAATCAGAAAGAATTTGACGATGCCCAAGATTACTTTGAGGAGGCGGTAGATCTAAACGACAAGGTGGCAGATTACCACAATTGGCTGGGCAACACCTATGGAACCATTGCGCGGGACGCGAATATGATCAAGCAGGGGATGCTGGCACCTAAAATGAAAAATGCCTGGGAGAAAGCCATTGCGCTGGATGGAAAGAACATTGACGCACGCACTTCCCTTATTCAATATTACACTCAGGCTCCGGGTTTTATGGGTGGCAGTTTTGGGAAAGCCAAGGAAGTAGCCAATCAGATTCTAAAACTCAATCGGGCAGAGGGGCATCGGCAGATGGGAAATATTTTGCTATCTGAGAAGAAGCCGAACGAAGCCGAGAAAGAATTTTTGGAAATGGCGAAAGCAGACCCCACTTATGCAAATGGACTTGCCAATTTTTACACGAATCAAAAGCAATACGATAAGGCATTTGCGTTGTTTGAAGAAGCTTTGAAGAAAACTCCGGACGACTACGTTTCGATATATCAAATAGGGAGAACGGCAGCAGTTAGTGGACAGAAATTAGACAGAGGAGAAGAGTGTTTGAAAAAGTATTTGTCCTATACTCCCAAACAGAATGAGCCCTCACATGCAGGAGCCAACATGAGGCTGGCGCAAATCAAGGAGAAGCGAGGTAACAAAGTTGAAGCGAAAAAATTGTTTGAGACTGCGTTGAAGTTGGACAATACTTTGAAAGAAGCGAAGGAGGGATTGGAAAGGGTTTCGAAATAGCGCTATTAAGGCTCACCACTGCCTCGATGCGCACCATCAATCAAGAAAGAATCCAGGTCATCGATGTGCTCAGGGGTTTTACCTTGCTAGGCATCATTCTCGTTCACTTCACGGAACAGTATTACGCAGGGCAGCCGCCTAAAATTCATGAAAATTATGGCGCGCACAACCTGGCTGATATGATCGTTCAGGGATTCATCGGCATTTTCATTTCGGGCAAGTTCTTCATGATTTTTTCTTTTCTCTTTGGGATGAGCTTTTTTATTCAACTGAATAAAAGCGATGGCTCTCCTGTCTTTCTATTTCGCTTTGCGTGGCGATTACTGGTGCTGTTTGCAATCGGTTTTGTACACCACCTTCACTACCGGGGCGATATACTCACCATCTATGCCGTATTGGGCGTTGGGTTACTGGTGTGTCATAAATTACCAGACAGATTTTTACTGGCACTCGCATTATTATTGGTTTTTGATGCACCAGCGATCATCCAACGCACCGTTGATGTGCTATCGCCAACAAACTCAGCCAATCCTTTTATGAGTGGCGATGAAAAGGCATTGGAAGTTTACTACAACACGCTAAAATCAGGAAGCTATCCAAATATCCTTCGAGCAAATTTTTATGAGTTCATGCCCAAGTTTGATTTTCAAATTCTGTCGGGCAGGCTCTACATTACAATGGGATTGTTTCTGTTGGGTCTCTATGCCGGGCGAAAAAACGTTTTCGAAAATATTCCTTTTTTCAAAAAGTTAATCCACTATGGACTGTGGTCGCTGCTAGGTTGTGTGGTTTTCGCAGGAGTGTTGGCCTTGGTAGTTTTTGTTGCCAAAGTAGAGATGACACAGTCGCTTCAGTTTCTGATAGGAGGTTCGGTGTACGATGTTTTCAATACGGCTCTAGCCGCTATTTATGTGGGTTTGATCGTTTCGGCTTTTCAAAAAGAAAAATGGCGCCAGCGATTGTTGAATTTTTATGAAGTGGGGCGCATGGGGCTCTCTACTTACTTGATGCAAGCCTTGGTGGGCACGGTGCTTTTGTTTGGGTATGGATTCGGCTGGCTTGGGGATTTCGGGGCCGGCATTTGGGCCACAATTGCCGTGTTCGTGTTTATTCTTCAAATACTATTTAGCAAGTGGTGGCTGGCCCGATTTCAATATGGCTCTGTCGAATGGCTGTGGAGGAGCTTGACCTACTTCAAGGTTCAGTCTTTGAAAAGGTAATTCTGTTCCACAAAAGGGTTTTTTATTTATCTTTCAATATGCGTTCGAAGATTTTCATTTTCTTCCTTCTTATCGCTTGGCAAATTGGACTGGCTCAGGGCGATTCGACCAAGCGGAAAAAGCAAATTGGTTTTTACTCACATGCAGATGTTGTTCATGGCGATTTCGCAAAACTTAATTCGACCTTGTCGAGTCTTGGATATCCAACACTTCAAAATTTTTATGGCGGTGGGACTTTTGGCTTCACCAGGCATGGCAGTAAGAACAACTCGTATTCCCACCTAGCCGGTTCGTTTTTGCAATCAGATCCAGGTTTTCTAGATCAATCAGCCACAAAAGATGTTCGATTGAGAAATTGGGAACTGCAGTTGGGAGGCAATTTTGATTTAGTAAAGCACCCGAAATGGTTAATTTATCCTTTTCTCACAGAAGGCTTTGGCTACAGTGAGCTGACGCTGTACGACAACATTGTGCGGCAATCATTTGCCAGCAGTGTGGCTACTTTGGCAAGTCCCGATTCAAAAACATGGTCAACGTGGTATCTGTTTCTAAATGGTGGAATGGGCATTGAACGCAAGTTTCGTGTTTGGGTGTATGATTTTTATGTAGGAGCTTCTGGTGGTTACCGATTTAATTTTACTTCTAGCTACAAGGCAGATTACCCTACTAACGATAATGCGCCCATTGGCTTGAGTGGCTTCGAGTGGAACATCCGAATTCGATTTGAAATTTGGGATGTTAAAAGATTAAACAGAATGGACAAGCGATGGGGGCAGAAGAATAGAAAATAAGAGAGTTGTTGGTCATCCGATTATTAATTTGAAGGAAAGCAAGTAACTTGCTTTCCTTTTCTGTTTCCAGATCATTGCATGAAGAAGTACTTTTTGAAATTATATCAATACAACGCCTGGGCCAACGATCGGGTGATTGCCAGACTTAGCCGTGAAGACGTGAAGGACGAAAAGATTCTTTCCATTTTTGGACATGTGCTAGCGGCACAATTTTTATGGCTGCATCGGATCAAAGGGCTTACGCCCCCCAACGTAAAATTATGGGGAGAGTATTCGCTTCATACATTAGAAAAGATGGCTAAGGATGCCAACCAACAGTGGCTTGATTTTGTAGAAAGTAACGATACTTTTGATCGGGAGCTAACCTACACCAACTATACGGGAGACCCCTACACGAACAATGTGGAAAGCATTATGATGCACCTCGTCAATCATTGCTCCTATCATCGGGCACAGTTAGCCTTGTTGCTTCGACAAAAAGGATTCGAACCAATCAACACTGACTTAATCACTTATGACCGAGTGGTGAGGGGTCAATGGAAAGAATAAATATGTAAAACGAAATGCACTGCGTTTGTGTTAGTTCAGTGGTGGGCTTCCGAAGTCACATCCTGTCCCAGACACAAGCGTTAAACGAAGATGGCAATTTGAACTTAAGCCTCCCCCACTTTTCGCAAACATTTCGTTAGCGATTGTAATTAATTTTCCACATTCTTCAATATTTTGCTTAGTATTTAATTAAATTGCTTGAATAGATTCTTAAAGATAATCATGAATTCAATTTTTTCATCTTCTCTTATTGGTGTTATTTTATACACTTTTACTTCTTGTAGTATACCGAAAAATTTAAATGATGTTGAGCGTAAAGCCTATAAAGAGAGTAAAATTATAGCGAAGCGTGTTTTTACAAATCGTAAAACGCAAAATAAAATTAGAGCATCAATAGAAAAGCTACAAAACGTAAATGATCGTACGATAGGGTTACAAACTTGGGAAAATTTTATTAAAGAATACGAAAATTGCAAAATAGTGGAGTCTAAGTATTTCGACCATTTTAGTTTAAAATCTGATAATTTGAAATTTACCTTTGTGGCTTTTGAGAATAAAACATCATGTGGTTCAAAAGTTTTTCTAATTAGTCACATAATTGAAGATGATGTATTTAAATATCAATCAATGCGGATTATGGAAAATAATGAATACCAAAAAAACAAAGATTATTTGCTCCGTTCGTCTAAATGAAGTGTTTGCTCTACCAATTGTGTTTACCCGTACCCAACTGAAAATGTATCCTATGAAGAAACTAATTCTATTCGCCTTGTTACTCATCTCCGTTATTAGTTTTGCTCAGAAAGACATCACGGTTTGTCATACTTCAGCAACGGATAAATTTGCAGTGTTTGCTTCCAATAAAAAATTCAATCGCGATCATCCAAGCCCACTACCGTATGTGCACGAAAGTCAGGCAGGAGGAAAGATGATCAAAATAAAATGTGCGGATGGCATCGAAGCTAATGCCTATTTGATTGAAGCAAAGGCAAAGACGAATAATTGGGTTTTTGTATTTCAAGAGTGGTGGGGTTTAAACGATCACATCAAGCGCGAAGCCGAGAATTTATATAATGACTTGGGCAATGTGAACGTCATTGCACTCGATATGTACGATGGAAAATTGGCGACCGATCCACAATCAGCAGGCAAGTACATGCAAGAGTTTAAAAAAGAGCGTGGTGCCGAAATCGTGAAAGGGGCGTTAGCTTTTGCCGGACCGGCTGCAAAAGTGGGAACTATTGGTTGGTGTTTTGGAGGTGGTCAGTCTATGCAGGCGACTTTGATTGCTGGAACACAAGCTGCTGCCTGCGTTATTTACTACGGTCAACCTGAAGATAATATCGATCGTTTAAAGACATTAAATTGTGATGTACTAGATATTTGGCCAACTCAAGACAAGTGGATCAACAAAGAATTGACTGAGAAATTTGAAATAAACATGAAAGCCGCAGGTAAAAACTTAACGGTAAAGTCATATGATGCGGATCACGCCTTCGCGAATCCAAGCAATCCCAAGCACAACAAAGAAATGGCGGCAGACGCGTATAAAAATACGCTGGCGTTTTTTAAGGCGAGACTGAAGTAAATCATTCTTTTAGCATGATAAAGCCTGTCTATATTCATGGACGGGCTTTTTTATGAAATCCCATCTCATTATCACTTTGTGGTTGTACTTTTTTCTATCCTGCTTTACTACCTACTTTAGGCCATTAACACACCAAATGACCATTCAACACAAACCCTTTGGCAAAACGTGCTAATTTTATCAAATTCATTTATAAAACAACCATTATGAAGAAACTACTAGCCCTAATACTTTTGGTAGGTATCGGACCTCGATTACATGCCCAATCATTAAAACAAATTCGATTGGAGCAATCTCTCGACATGGAAAATGTAGCGGACCCTCAACTTTCAGCCGATGGTTCCGAGATCATTTATTCTCGTACATGGATAGATAAGCAAAACGACAAGCGAGAGACAGACATTTGGGTAATGAATACAAATGGCACAAAGAATAGATTTCTAGTCAAAGGAGGATCACCCCGTTGGTCGCCCGATGGATCACGTATTGCCTATGTTGCACAAGGTGAGCCCAAGGGTAGTCAGATTTATGTAAAATATAAAGGGGTTGAAGGAACTACACAGATTACAAGGCTTGAGAAGTCTCCATCTAACATAACCTGGTCACCTGATGGAAAGCTAATTGCCTTTTCTATGATTGTACCATCAAAGAATGCATGGCCAGTTAAACTCGTTGGGAAGCCTGAAGGTTCCAAATGGACAGAAGAGCCGCGCTTTGTGGATGACTTTCATTATAGGCAAGACCGTGTGGGATTCCTGGAAGAAGGATTTACGCACATTTTTGTCGTTCCTGCTGGCGGTGGTACTCCGAGACAAGTTACTTCGGGCGACTGGAATCATGGAAGTGGTGAAATAAACTGGACAAGTGATAATAAAGAAATTCTGTTTAGCGCGCTTAGAATTGAGAATTCTGAATATGCTTATCGTGAATCAGAAATCTATGCAGTAAATGTTGAGTCAGGGAATATCCGACAATTAACCACAAGAAAAGGACCTGATGGGTCTGCAGTTGTTTCGCCTGATAATAAGTTGGTAGCCTTTACAGGCTATGACTGGCAAGATGATAGTTTCATCGATTCAAAACTATATATTATGAACCTCGATGGAAGCAACGTGAAATTGCTCGCAGACATTGATCGCAGTCCGGGTGGATTAATTTGGGCGAAGGATAATTCAGGTGTTTACTTTACTGCGATGGACAAAGGCACTTCAAATTTGTATTTAGCCTCATTAAAAACAGGTGTTAAGCAGGTAACAAATGGCAATCACCTGCTATCCATATCAGATATTGGTAATCAGGGTATAGCGGTTGGAACCATCAGCGATTACAAAAATCCTGCGGATGTTGTTAGTGTTACGCTCGCTAAGCCCTCTCTAATAAAATTGACGGCCGTAAATGAGGATGTGCTTTCGACAATTAAATTGGGAGAGGTAGAGGAATTTTGGTACACTTCTACAGACAACTTAAAAGTGGAAGGCTGGATTGTGAAACCACCGGATTTTGATGCTTCAAAAAAGTATCCGTTGATATTAGTGATTCACGGTGGACCACATAGTGCCTATACAGTAGGATTTAACTTTGCGTGGCAACACCATGCGGCAGAAGGTTATGTTGTTTTGTATACTAACCCACGTGGGTCGACAAGTTATGGGAGCGCTTTCGCCAATGCTATTGAAAATGCCTATCCCGACAAAGATTATGACGATTTAATGAAGGGCGTAGATGAGGTGATAAAGAAAGGCTATATCGATGAAAAAAACCTTTTTGTTTATGGAGGTAGTGGCGGAGGTGTACTCACATCTTGGATTGTAGGGCACACGAAGCGCTTTGCGGCAGCTTCTGTTAACTATCCTGTAATTAATTGGATTTCATTTGTTGGTACCACAGATGGAACACTGAGTTGGTATAAGAATTTTAAGAAGCTGCCCTGGGAAGATCCTAGTGAACATTTAAAGCGCTCACCCTTAATGTATGTTGGCAATGTGACCACCCCAACGATGCTGATGACCGGGGTTAACGATTTGCGCACACCCATCTCGCAAACCGAGGAATATTATCAAGCACTAAAAGTGATGAAGGTGCCCACTGTCATGATTCGTTTTAATGAAGAGTTCCATGGAACTTCTTCCAAACCTTCCAACTTTATTCGAACCCAGTTGTATTTGTATCATTGGTTTGGAAAGTATAAAAATCCCGGGTCTGCATCCAAATAGTTGAATGCAGGGTTGGTTTAAAATAGAAAAGCCCATTAATTTGGGCTTTTCTATTGATATCCAATTATTCCCAAATCACCGTTCCCTCTTTTGCATGATACCAAGTCGGGTACTTTGGAACGTGTATTTTTTCTACTTCGTTTCGTTTTACTTTCAACGTGGGCGTCATCAACCCATTTGGGATTGTCCATTCTCCTTGCATGACTACGGCTTTCTCTAGCTTTTCGTACGACTCAAGACCTGCATTCACTTCTACCAATGAAGCTGCTAGACTTTGCATTAGATCTTGTTTTGATTTTGCTTTTCCAGCTGCCGATAAAACCGTTAATGCCAAAGGTTGCGGAATACCCATGCCCACCACACACACTTGCTCGATATCTGAATTGGTGAGCAATTTCATTTCAATGGGCGAGGGAGAAACATATTTTCCCTTGTCGGTTTTGAACTGATCTTTCACCCGACCCACAATTGTTAAGTAGCCGTTTGCATCAATCTCACCCTTGTCGCCTGTTTTTAAATAACCTTCCTCATCAAAAGCTTCGGCTGTTAACTCAGGTTCTTTGTAATAGCCTTTCATATTGGTTGGGCCTTTTAAGCGAAGCTCGCCATCAGGAGAAATTTTTATTTTTAATCCAGAGTAAGGGAGACCTACCGATCCGACCTTATTTTTTCCGACTCGATTACAATGAGAAACTATGCAATCTTCCGTCATACCAATCCCTTGCAAAATGGTAATACCGATTGACTCAAACCAGTTCAACAGATCCACCGAAATGGGTGCGGCACCAGAAAAAATGTAGATGGTATTTGCCAATCCCAGTTTCTTTCGAATGCTCTTTTTTACAATTGAATTGATGATAGGGATAGAAAGCAATGTGCTTAATTTCTTTTGAGGCATTTTCTCCAAGATCTTCTCGCGGAACTTTGCCCAGATGCGAGGTACAGCGAAGAATAGGCTGGGTTGTGTTTCGAATAGATTTTTTGGGAATGTTTCCAACGACTCAGCAAAGGTGAATTCGCCCCCCCTATAAAAACCACACATTTCGATCGCCACACGCTCGGCAATATGGCTTAGCGGCAAGTAGGAAAACAACTTCGGATGCATAGGCACGCCCAATTCGGTCATTGCATTTTTGGTGCCATCAAAATTTCCAACCGTGTGCATCACGCCTTTAGGTTTGCCCGTAGTACCAGATGTGTACATAATACTCAAAAGATCATCACTTGTCCAATTGGCTACTTCGGTCAACGGCTTTTGGCTCGCCACCATTTTTTCCCAGGACTGCTGTTCGTTTATTCCATATAATTCAATTCCGATTCGAATCATTGAGGATGGAATGCCATCTTGTTGTGTAGAATAGTCGTCTAACTTTCCTATAATAATGGCTGCTGATCCACTGTGTTCAAGAATTTGTTTAATCGATGGGGCGGTTAAGGTGGCATAAAGTGGAACAGAAATATGTCCTGTCATCATGATGGCCAAATCGGCCATGATCCAATGCGCACAATTTTTAGAGAGTAGAGCAATATTGCTTTTAGGCGGCAGGTTTAAAGAGTTTATGCCAGCTGCTAGTTTGCGGGCTTCTTCACCTGCTTGTTGATAGGTCCATGTTCGCCATTGGCCATTGAAGGGTTGGCGGAGGAAGGTATTGGTGGGCATTTGCTTTTCCCATTTACAAAATTCGGCAAGGGGGCTACTGGTTTCCATAGGTTAACAATCGTTTGAAATCCGATTTAGCAATAAATTAACATAAAAGAAAAAATACTAACCCGAACTTATTAAGCGTCCAAGCACTACCAAAGGTGGACGCAATGCAAACCTTACTGCAATAGTGCTTCATTTTGACTTATAGAGCCAAATGGTCGGTTTTGTTTTCGTACTCATTTTCGATCTTTTAACAGTTCGACATGCTATGACATCGATAAAAAGAAGAAATTAAATTGACGCCTCGATTTCGGCCAGAAAACCGGTCGAATGGGTTTTAGTTTATACAAACAGAAACTTTATAGCGATTGAGTTGATCGAGTACATCTTCAATTTTCGATTTTTTCATAACGTACTGTTTTGGTCGCTTCTTCCTACCTTGCATCGATCTAACCTCCTCATGTCAGAAAAAAAACTATTCCTGCTCGATGCCTACGCATTAATCTACCGTGCCCATTTTGCGTTTACCAAAAACCCGCGCATCAATTCAAAAGGCATCAACACCTCCGTGCCGTTTGGCTTTACGAATACGTTGCTTGAGGTATTGCAAAAACAGAAACCCACACACATAGCCGTTGCCTTTGATACTTCGGCCAAGACTTTCCGTGATGAGATTTTTACAGAGTATAAAGCGACACGGCAAGAGACACCCGAAGATATTCGAGCAGGTGTACCTAAAGTAAAGGACATTATTCGAGGCTTCAACATCCCTATTTTGGAAATGGATGGCTACGAAGCAGATGACATCATCGGCACCATCGCCAAGAAGGCAGAGAGAGAAGGGTTCACTGTTTATATGATGACCCCAGACAAAGACTTTGGTCAACTGGTAACCGACAACATTTTGTTATACAAGCCAGCCTACATGGGCAACTCAGTGGATATTCTCGGCCCCAAAGAGGTGTGTGAAAAGTGGGACATTGAAAATGTTTCGCAAGTGATCGATATCCTGGGATTGCAAGGAGATACATCCGACAACATTCCGGGTATTCCGGGGGTGGGGCCAAAGACAGCAGCCGAACTTTTGAAGCAATACAAGAGTGTGGAGAACATTATTGCCCACTCCAGCGAACTCAAAGGAAAATTGAAAGAGCGCGTAGAACAGTTTGGCGAACAAGCTATCTTATCAAAAAAATTGGCCACCATTATTTTAGATGTTCCTGTCGAGTGGAATGAAAAAGACCTGGAGTATTCAGGCCCGGATGCCGAAAAACTAAAGCCGATTATAGAAGACCTAGAGTTTAAGACGATGGCTCCGCGGATTTTTGCAACAGCAACAGGATCCTCGGTCGTCAGTATGCCAGCGGCAGTAGCTAAACCGGCACAGCTCTCCATATTTGGAGGGGAGGAGCCAACAGCTGGTGTTACCGAAGAAGCAGAAAAAAAAGTCCTTGATCAATCTTCGGTAGACTACAAAAAGCTCAATGAAGAGGAAGCAACTCAATTAGCGGCCAAACTGAAATTACAGAAGGAATTTTCGTTTGAAGTACTCACCGATCAGGCAGATCATTTTGATTTTGCGATAACGGGGTTGCTCATTTCGCCATCACCTACCGAAGCCTTTGAACTTGAGCAAAAATCGGTTTCTGTATTTGGTGAGGTATTTGCGGATGAGTCCATCGTTAAAGTGGGCCACAACATTAAGTTACCGATTCTTGCCCTAAAAAAGACTGGTATCGAAGTGAAAGGCACCCTCTTCGATACGATGCTTGCTCATTATCTGATTGAGCCTGAAGCTTCGCACGATCTGGGAATCATTTGCAATCAATACCTGGGTTATCAACTCTCACCCGAAACAGAAGTACACGCACGCTTTGAACGTGTAGACCAAACGCTTCAGTTGAAGATAAAATTGCAAAAGGAGTTAGAGAAGCGAGGTCACTCGCGCCTGATGCGCGATGTCGAGATGCCGTTGCTACATGTGCTGGTTGCAATGGAGTTTGAAGGAGTGGCTTTAGATGAACAAGCCCTTCTGCGGATGTCAGATGCGTTGAGAAAAGATAGCGAAAAAGTACAGAAGGAAATTTATGAAATAGCTGGGCAGGAATTTAACATTGGCTCGCCCAAGCAACTAGGCGAAATCTTGTTCGACAAGATGAAGCTCATGGATAAAACTAAAAAAACGAAAACGGGTCAGTATGCAACGGGCGAGGAGGTTTTATCCAAGTTGGCAGACGAACACGAAATCGCCAAGAAGATATTAGACTATCGTGAATATGAAAAGCTAAGATCAACCTACGTAGATGCACTGCCAAAAATGGTAAGTCAATTTGATCACCGGGTACATACAGATTACCGACAGGCAGTCGCTGCAACAGGAAGATTAAGTTCGAATAATCCCAATTTGCAAAACATTCCCATTCGCACAGAAAAAGGACGACAAATACGTAGTGCCTTTGTGCCACGCAGCAAGGATTTTCTTTTCATGTCTGCCGATTATTCACAAATCGAATTACGCATCGCAGCTTCGTTTGCAAAAGACGAAACGATGATTGAAGCATTTCGATTAGGACGAGACATTCACACCACCACGGCTGCTAAAGTCTTCAAAGTGGAAATTGACAAGGTAACGCCTGACATGAGGCGCAAGGCGAAAGAGGTGAACTTTGGAATTTTATATGGGAGCACTGCTTTTGGATTGGCGCAGAATCTTAACATTTCCAGAACGGAAGCGGCTGAAATTATAGAATCCTATTTTAAAGAGTTTGCCGCCATCAAGCGATATATGGACGATAGTATCAACCTCGCCCGTGAAAAAGAATATGTGGAAACGATCTTAGGAAGAAGAAGATATTTGCGTGACATCAACTCGCGCAATATCTCTACCCGGGGCTTTGCAGAGCGCAACGCCATCAATGCGCCTATTCAAGGAAGTGCCGCAGACATCATAAAAATTGCCATGATCAATATTCATCGTTGGCTACAAAAGGAAAAGCTGCAAACGAAAATGATTTTGCAGGTGCATGATGAATTGGTGTTCGACCTTCATCAAGATGAAGTTGAAATCGTCAAGCCCAAGATCAAAGAACTTATGAAATCGGCTGTGATATTAGACGTGCCAATGGAGGTAGAAGTTGGAGTAGGGAAAAATTGGTTGGAGGCACATTAGAAACTTCACGTTAAAATAATCGGAATTCATAGTCAGATTCTAATCACGTTTCTAAATTTATCATATGAAAAAGCTACTATTTATTTGCCTGATTGGCGTTGCCTGCTCAACGTCCACCAAAAAAGAGCAGCCCCAAGAGTCTATTGATTCTATGGAAGTCGATGTAAGACAGGATAGCATGGCCGCCATAGTTGACAAAGAGTTCAACGATGAACTGCGTATCTACAATGGGCATTTTGAGTGGCAACCCGAAGGCGGAGCTGAGGGGGGTGGAAGCCTAACCCTTTCCTACAACGAGAATCGCGAGTTTACTTTTAGCCTGAGCACTTCATTGAATGAGTGCGGAGCTAACCTGGAAGGCACTTTGTTTGCAGATCGAACCCAACATGCTTTTTACCAATCGGATAACTGTTACCTGCACTTTAACTTTCTAATGGGCGATACAGTCGAAATTATTGAAGAGAAGTGCACCAAACACCCTGCCGAGTGCGGCTTTGCAGGGGATTACGTGAGGGTCAAAGGATAATTCAAACAATTTTAAGTTTTAACGCATCCGTTCTATATTTGTATTCTGCAAATACAAAATGGCAACATTTAGGAGTACATTATCAGATGTTCAAAAAGATAAATTGAATGCACTTCGATTGTTCATGGAATATTTAGAAACAGCAGAATACATCAAGTCATATAAATTGGCAGCTGACGACAAATACACGATGCTATTGGCTGACGAGGGAATCGAGGAGTACTTTCGTCAGTTGGAAAAATGAAGCAAGCCTAAATCTGGTTTGTTGAAGTGTGCAAGTTGGGTAGGTTGGTAAAAAGAATTGGTAGCATTGAAAAAGAGCAACTCAATCCTGCAATCAAGACACTCAACGATATTTTGAAATACGAGATTTAAAATTCTGCCGCTTCCTTGAAATCCGATTTATAATTCCGCAATCGTTTTAATCGTCCCAAATACAGAAAAGATTACATAACTGGATTTTCATCAGGCGGATGATTTAACTTTGTGGCTTAGTTAATAAACTATCCAATGAACCCAACACAACTTCTTGGCCTTTCGGCTGGCGCTTTCACCACTATTGCATTTCTTCCTCAAGTAATCAAGACGTGGAAGAGTCGTTCTGCCAAAGATTTATCACTCGGTATGTTTTCGCTTTTCTGTTTAGGCGTAGCGATGTGGTTAGCCTATGGCATTTTGGTAAACGATATACCCGTGATTGCTGCCAATTTGCTCACACTAATTTTGGCCGGGATCTTATTGTTCTTTAAACTTCGGTTTAAGAATTAGAATCGTGTCCTTGTGCCTTAGTGGTAAAATTTCACCACTCAGACACGAAGGCACAAGCACCCAAAGAGAAAGTCAAAATTTCACACGCAGTGTACCAAAAACATTTCTTCCGGGTGCAGTAATGCCCGAGGAGTATGGACGATAGCGTGTGTCAAATAAATTTTCGATACCGGCATCGAGGGTAAATATTTTATCGATGGCGTATGTAGCCTTTAAATTAAGGGTAGTCCAGGACGCAGCGAATGGATTACCGTTCGCATCTTTTGCATACAGGTGCGCATCCGCACGCTCGCTAAGCGCCAGATTTTGATAATTAATTTCGCCTTGGTAATTCATGTACGCAGAGAGTTGAAGGGCGTCCTTTTTATAAACCAGTTGAATCGATCCAAACGTTGGGGCTACGTGTGTGGGAGAAAAATCCATTCCTGTGGCGATGTCTTTTTCTTTTCCGCTTTGAATATTCAGATTCGATGTAAGTTTAAAATTTTTGGTAACATCCCAAAGTAGACCTACCTGAAAGCCACGCACGCTTAACTCGCTGCTGTTTTGCAAAGCATACACATCACTTAGAGTTCCTTCATAATCAATCTGCGACTGACCGTTGAAGGTATATCTACCCCGAACAATGGCATTGTTTAGTAGTGTGTAGAAAGCAGACACATCCATGGTTAATCCTTCAGCAATTTTTCCGGTAAATCCCAATTCGGCATTGTATGCTTTCTCCGGTTCTAAATTGGCGTTTGGAACTACGACAGTACCCGGTGTTGAGTCAAATACTTTTCCAATGTCATCTACATTCGGAGCGCGGAAACCGGTGGATAAATTGGAATATATTTTCCAATTCGATGTTGGATTATAGATGATACCCAAACTTCCATTCACTGCCCCATTTTTAAGGGAAGCTTCCGTAAACGGAAAATCAAAATAGGTTAAGTCAAAGGGAGCGTACGTATAAACATACGTATAGCGGGCACTGGCATTGAGGAGCCACTTGGCGGCAAGTTTATAACGAAGGCTTGCATACGCAGCGGTAGAGTTCCACTCTGATCCATTGGGATAGCGGGTAAATACACCTGATACCGTTCCGTCTACAATGTTGACTCGCCTTGCGGTTGATCCCACCTGATTGGAGACATATTCAGCGCCATAAAAAAGATTGGCCCGCGGATTTAGTTGCTTGTCAAAATCGATGTTCACTGAAAAAGCTTTTACTGCTTCAAAGCGATCTGTTCTACGGTTTCTATTTCCACCAGTAAAGTTTCGGTTGTGTCGGCTCTCTTCATATTCCTGGTATCCAGCAGTTAACTTGGCCTGATCAAAAAGAGCTGTCGCCTTTACAAAGTTCACGTTTAATGCATGCATCATCCATTTCTGCGGGCCATAATACCATTCCGCGCTCGTAAACACATTGCCTGTTTTCAATAACAGGCGATCGTACCTTGGCACATTCGAAGTTTCAGAAAAATGAAAGCCATATGAAACATTCCAATTCTCATTGGGTTTGAATCGTATCTTTTGCATCACGTTAAGTTGATCAAAGCCGGTTGATACCTGCACATTGGAATCCGAATTGATCACTGCAATATCATTTCCATTCCCGTCACGCACCTGGTAATCGGGTCGTGTGTATTCGGTAGGGCCATTACTGCCCATTCGTAAGTCTCCATAAAATCCTTTTGTGATACTGGTGGTAAACGCCCACTTCTTAAGACCAACCGTAAAATCTAAATGGCCGGTTCTCTCCTCGTTTGCAGATGAATAGCGACTAAATGCATTTCCGGTTAGCTTTACTTTATCATCTGTTGAAAACCGCGGATTCAACGTGTGAAAATCCATCACTCCGCCAATCGCATCGCTGCCGTAAATGACCGATCCGGGGCCAAAAATTACTTCTGTTTCTTCAATGGCATTCGCATCGAGCGAGATGACATTCTGTAAATTGCCGCTTCGAAAGATGGCGTTGTTCATGCGAACACCATCAACGACAAGCAACACACGATTGGTGGCGAAGCCCCGAATCATCGGGCTACCACCGCCCAATTGACTTTTCTGAATAAACACCTGATTGGAGAGACCGAGCAAATCGGCCGCTGTTTGTGGGTTTTGAAACTGAATCTGTTGTGCTCCAACTTTCGTAACGCAGCTGGAAACTTCGCGCAAATTTTGCTCCCAACGATTGGCAGATATAACCACTTCATTCAAATAGGAAATTTTGGTGGTGTCATTGACCTCCTGGGCAACAGAAGTTGAAAAAAGTAAGTAGAATAATATGGTCGTATAAAATGATTTCATCACTTATCGGTTGATAATTGAAAATAATGGAAACATTAATCAGCCAGGTGTTGAGACATGCCCAAACCAGCGTGATCAATTGTCGATTTGAATAAAGAAGGAGTGCGATCAGCCTCGGGGAGGCGGAACGTCAATTATTAAGTCAAAGTTTTCGGATGTCTTTGCGTATTCAGTAATGAGAAAAGAGGGAGTAAGCGGATGAAGAAATTCAAAAGATTGTGGCAAAACAAAAACCAAGGCCAGAAATTGAGCTACTACGGATGGCACTGGCTTTTTGTCGTTGGAGGAGCGTTTGACCACTTCATCTAGGAAGCTAAGCAGACTATCTTCTGATTCATCATGCAGGGCATAGACAAAATAAATTCCTTCCTTCACTTCCACCCGGGCAATGTCATACATTTTACCGTTCAACTCCAATTCATCCTCTTCGCGCAATGATTTTTGATATTCTGATTTTGTGAGCCGAATCAATTCTAGCTGATGGTCTGGGGTAGATTTCAATAGCTGCTTCATCTCTTGCCGAATGGCCATCAGCCGCACACCAAAATAGCTGTATACTCCCGCAAAATGCAGTAAGAAGAGACACACAAAAGCAATTGCGAATAGTTTTTTCATTGCTGGATCGGCAATCTAAGTAAAATTGGCAAAAAAACAGGCGATTTGTTGACGGATGGGGCAGACACAAATTCTCGAACGACTTTGCGCCTTTGCGTGAAAAATTCTAATTTACAGAATGACTGAGCTATTCTATACTGAAAAACTAAAAGTACTTCTTCCCCAATACAAAGATTTCTTAAAGACGGACGTGTACCCGATCGAACTCGGAATTGTCACCAAACCGTTTCGGCAATCCCTGCCAATAATCAAAGTCTTACGGGAAAAGGCAAAGGCCAGGAAGCTATTTGCACCCCATTTATCACCGGACGAAGGTGGCGTAGGGTTGAATTTAATGGAGTTTGCACAAGTGAGTGAGGTGTTAGGCACTTCTCCCCTAGGTCATTTGATTTTTAATTGCAACGCCCCTGATATCGGCAACATGGAGCTGATGCATCAGTTCGCTTCCGCTGAATTGAAAAAGAAATATTTGCACCCGCTTATGAACGGAGAGATTCGTTCTTGCTTTTCAATGACTGAACCTGAGTTTGCCGGTTCTAATCCGGTGAATATGGCGACAACAGCACAACGGGAAGGGAACCAATATGTAATCAATGGGCACAAATGGTTTACCACTGCGGCCGATGGCGCCAACTTTACGATTGTGATGGCGGTGACGGATGCACAAAATGCAAATCCTTACCTCCGTGCAAGCATGATTTTAGTTCCGTTAGATAATCCAGGCTATGAACTAGTTCGCAATATCTCCATCATGGGCGAAGCAGGTGAAGATTATTTCAGTCACGCAGAAGTACGATTTACCAATTGCAAAGTTCCGGTTGAAAATTTGATTGGGTATGAGGGGCAAGGTTTTGCCCTTGCACAAGCTCGGCTTGGTCCTGGGCGTATTCATCATTGCATGCGTTGGATCGGCATTTGTGAACGGGCTTTTGATTTAATGTGCAGCCGCGCCACCAGCCGAAAACTGAACGGCCATAAATTTCTGGGTCATCAACAAATTATTCAGGCATGGATTGCGGAATGTCGTGCGAATATCAATGCGGCACGACTGATGGTTTTGCATACGGCATACAAGATGGAGAAGGAAGGCGCGAAAGCAGCCAAAGAAGAAATCTCAACCATTAAATTTTTCGTGGCGGATGTGCTCATGAAGACTTTAGACAAAGCGATTCAAGTACATGGTGCGTTGGGTATTACTGATGATACACTTCTTTCCTTTTGGTATCGGCATGAACGAGGGGCTAGAATTTACGATGGCCCCGATGAAGTGCACAAGGTATCCTTGGCGAAGGCCATTTTGAAAAATTACGGACTAGAAAAGTAACATGTTAGATCAGCCCACCACCACTCGTACAGGCGAAGAGCTTGAAACCAAAAAACTTTCTGCCTATTTGAGCGAGTCATTGAGTGTGCTTTCTAGCGAAATCGCTGTCCAGCAATTTCCAAGTGGGTATTCAAATCTTACCTATCTAATTCAAGCAGAAAAAGAAGAATACATTTTGCGTAGGCCTCCTTTTGGCGCCAACATCAAATCAGCACACGACATGGAGCGTGAGTTTAACGTGTTGTCGCTTTTGCAAAAAGCAGGGTTTACCAAAGTGCCCGAGCCAGTTCTTTTTTGTGGTGATGAAAGTGTGATGGGTACAAAATTTTATTTGATGAAACGAGTCAATGGGGTGATCCTTCGCAATCGTGTACCTAAAGCAATGACAATCGCGCCATCTACGTTCAACCAACTTTCTAAATCAGCTATTGATCAACTCGTACAGCTACATCAACTAGACATAAAATCAACCGGGCTTGATCAGCTTGGAAAACCGGAAGGCTATGTACAACGTCAGGTAGAAGGGTGGATCAAGCGCTATCGAAATGCACAGACCGATGACATTGCAGGCATGAACGAAGCCGCGGAGTGGATGCCAAAAAACCTTCCAACATCTGCTAAGGCCTCATTCATTCATAATGATTATAAATATGACAACCTTGTTCTTAATCCCGATAACCTGACAGGGATCAAAGCTATTTTAGATTGGGAGATGGCCACTGTGGGCGATCCGCTGATGGATTTAGGAACCACACTCGCGTATTGGGCGGAGGCAAATGACTCCGATGCATTGAAGCCGTTCAATTTAACCTGGATGCCCGGCAACATGACCCGAAATGAAATGGCGAACTATTATGCAGAGAAATCTCAAACCAATATTGATGATATCGTATTCTATTATGTTTTTGGAAGTTTCAAAGTAGGTGTTATTTGCCAACAGATTTATCATCGCTACAAGCAAGGTCATACGCAAGACCCGAGATTTGCTTCGTTAATTTATGTTATTAGAGCATGTGGGGATAATGCCAGGAAAGCCATCAACAATTTGAAAATTTAAAAATTGAATTAATTTGAAATGTATAGCTTCGCATTAACTCAATCATTTTCAAATTTTCAAATCCGTTCATTTTCAAATTGATTTATGCAAGAAATAAAAAACGTCCTCATCCTCGGAGCAGGAACACTCGGAAGCAGAATTGGCTTGCAGGCGGCCATTTCAAATTATTCAGTAATTGTTTACGACATTCACGAAAGTGCATTGGAACAATCTCTTAAAGTGATGCATAAGGTGTTGAAGTATGCAGTCAAGATAGGAATGATAAAAGAAGAAGATAAGCCATCGATCTTGACGAGAGTAAAATTTACCACTAACCCTCAAGAGGCTGTGAAGGATGTCGACATCATTAGCGAAAGCGTCACGGAAAACCCTTCGATCAAAGAAAAAGTATGGAAACAGTTTGGCGAGATTGCGCCAGCAAAGACCATATTTACAACCAACACATCGTATCTATTGCCTTCACAATTCGCCACCATTTCCGGTCGGCCAGAGCAGTTTTGTGCGTTTCATTTCCATGATGTCTTTACCGCTCGTGTGGTGGATATTATGCCTCACCCAGGTACTCACCCGGATCTCATTCCATTGCTTTTTGATTTTGGAAAGAAGCTAAATCAGGTACCCGTTCTTGTAAAAAAAGAATCACCTGGCTATATATTTAATTTTATGCTGATGGCGTTAATTGGTGCAGCGGGTAGATTGAAGACAAAAGAAATTGGAAGTATAGAACACATCGATAAATCATGGATGGTAAACTTCAATATGCCCATGGGGCCCTTCGGTATTTTGGACAATATTGGACTAGATACTGCCTGGCATGTGACCAAGGACCGGGAAGATCACGCCTCTAAAGACTTTGCCGCCTTGCTGAAAATGTATGTAGACCAAGGCAAATTGGGCGAGAAATCGGGTGAAGGTTTTTATCGTTACCCAAATCCAGCCTATAAAGACGTAGATTTTTTGACAAAATAGTTACCTTCATATTTGGTTGATCAAAATCATCATAAAGAGGTAGTTGACTTATGCGCGTTTTACCGTTAATCTTATTCTGGTCGTTGCTGTTGTATTCCTGCAAAGAAGTAACCTTCACCGAGCCGCAGCCGAAAGGCATCGCTTCGTTGAAAGAAGTTCCCATGAAGTTGCGAGGCACGTATCAGACGGTAGATGAAACTACCGGACAATTTTCTGACACACTGATCATCGAATCCTGGGGCTACCACTTTAAGGACAAGAACGAAAAGGACTGGCTTACACGCGGCATCATAAGTGACACACTTGTAATCAAATTTTACCAGAACTATTACTTTATCAACTTTAAAACCCAAGGCCAATGGGTGCTCCGATTGATTCAACAAGAACCATCTGGAGCTATTCGATTTTTATCTATTGATTTGCGAGACGAGAAAAAGCGAAAAGAAATTTTGAAAAAACTAAAACACAAGATTTCTTTTACCGAAGTGCACACCAAAGAAGATGATATCTTCTATCAAATCAATCCTACGCCAGCGCAACTAATGATGTTGATTAAGGAAGGCTATTTTACGGGAGATAAACTCCAAAAAATAAAATAGTTTGTGTTGCAATAGGTGCATTTACGCCCGAAATAGTAACCACAAGCCATCACAAGAATAAAATTTGTGTCAGGTTCAGCCTGCCAAAACGCAATTAATCCCAAATTACGCATTAGCGTAATTTGCTCTTCGAGCAGACGAAAGCGAAGCCTTTTCAGGGTTAACCCTGAAAAAAATCCTTTGTAAAAGGTTTTTTTCGTCAATTAAGCAATGGGAATTTCCCATTGCTTAATTCGGGTTAATCGATAATTGCCTCTGCTTCCATCTCTAAAAGATATTCATCTCCGATCAATTCAGCTTTTATCATGGTATTGGCTGGTTGTATTTCTTTGAATCGCTGGCCATGCACCCGGGCAATAGCTTCCCAATCAGACAGATTTTTAATATAAATCCGTGTGCGAACTACCTGCTGCAATGTTCCACCAAGAGATTGAATCGCTCCTTCCAACTTGTCGATCACAAAATTCATTTGGGCTTCAGGACTGTTTCCCCCTATTCGTTTAGAACCATGTGTGGCAGTAGAGCCGGAAACAAAAATGTGATTGCCCTTTCTCACGGCTCTGCAGAAGCCCGCTATTTCTTCCCAACTTGTTCCGCTCAATGCTTTTACTCGGCCATCACTTCCTGAATAACAAGCATAAGGTGGAGGCACAGCATCAACGTGATGACTCAGGTCGCCAGAGGCAGTCAAGAAAGGAGGTCTGCGATATTCGTCACCACAATCGCCCGGGATCTTAGTCATTTGATCCATTGCTGCTTTCACTATTTTTTTGATCTCGTCATCTAAAGAAAATGTTAGCAACTTTTTATTTTCTTCAATGTGTTCACTCCGGCCAATTCGTGCACCAATGATAACACCTCCCACAGCAGGCTGTTCTAATAGGTAGCGACTAGCGATGTTTGCTATAGAGGTGTTGTTCTTATCGGCTACCTTTTTGAGGGCTGACAATAAGTTTTGAAAAACAAGCCAGCCCCCAGCTGCATCGATGAATCTCTTGTACTTCATCTGCGACCAGGTGAGCGAAGAATCAATTTTTGGTTCCGGTTGGCCAATCCATTTCTCAGTTAGAAACCCACCAGCAACCGTACCAAACGCGAGTAGTTTGATATTGTATTGCTCGCAAAGCTGAGTCATTTTTCCTGATGCCCGTTGGTCAAGTAATGAATAGCACACCTGATTAGAGACTACTTCAATACCACTTTCAACAACCATTTGTAAATGAGCGGAATCAAAATTGGTAAGCCCTAATTGATGGATAAGGCCTTCGTGTTTTAATTCCTGTAGCCAAAACAAAGCATCTAGCCATGCCGGATCAGCATAGTTCCATGCGTGAAATTGAAGTACGTCAATGCGCTCAGACTGTAAACGTGTAAGTGATTTTTGTATAGCTCCCCGCACTTGTTCTTTCGTGACTTTACCGGGTGTTGGCACCCATTTGGTTAGTAGTTGCGTTTTGTTACCCGCATATTTCTTCTTGAATACGCCAGCGATAACTTCTGCCGAGCCATAATGGTCGGCCATGTCGAAGGTGGTAAGCCCCGCATCAAAGTACTGTTTCAAGGCAAGCGCAGCTGTGTCTGCATCCAATGTAGACCCATCTCGCTCGAGATCTGCTACTTGCCAAAGGCCTGTCAGAACTGGAGAAATAGTTAGCTCTGGTTCTAATTCACTTTTTGGATTATTGTTCGTCATTCGTATTCTCAGTAGGTAAAGTTGAAAAAAGAACTTTCGTATTAATGCCCAATTTTTTTAGCCGTTTCCAATTGTAATAGAATATCATGGATGCGACCAGCATCACCAAAAGCCAAACTGGTGTGGAGTGAAAATACCAAGCGGTAGTTTCCATTGTCAAATCCTTTACTAAATGAATGACCAGAAATCCGCTTAACAAAATCGCGCCCAAGCTCGCCACTACACGTTGCAATTTTCGTGACGTGAAAACTGAAATTTGAGAAGCAATCGCTGGGTTGGTTTTCGGCAACCACAAAACTGACAAGCACATGAGCGAGTAGTTAACTAACATGGACGTAACCATAATGTCGATACCAAGAAAAAAATCACCTGCAAAATGACTACCTAAAATTCCAATGGTAGCCATTCCACCACTTGCAAGAATAGCTATATGGGGAGTTTGAAAGGTTGAATGTATGCTGGCCAATCTCTTCGGGAAAATGCCATCCTCTGCCCACGAAAACATTAAACGTGAAACCGATAGCAGCATGGCGGGTAAGTCATTTAACAATGCAATCGCTGCGCCTAAAAGAATAAAGACCGACCAAGCTGAAGGGATTAGATAACTCAGTAAGCCAGGTGCAGTGATGTCTTTCTTCATGGCTTCTTCGGCCACAAAGTTCCAAGGAACTGCATGATATAGTGCGTAAGTAAAAACGATGTAAAACAGAGCAACCGTCACCACCGCAATGCCGATTGCTCTTGGTAACGTGCGTGACGGATTTTTCGCTTCACCACCAGCTTGTGCAATGGAATCAAATCCAATAAAACTTGAAAAAAGTAAAGCCGACCCGGAAAGAAATACTGGCCAGCTAAAGAGAGATGAGTCCGTATTGAGCACTCTTCCCTCCTTCATCAGTAGCGCTTGCCTAAAATCTTCATGGTCGAATGATAAACCGGCCACGATCACGATTGCACCAAGCCCAAACATTAATGCCATCAATGGAATGAGGGTTCGTTCATACCATTTGATTCCTTTGATATTGATAAAAACAAAACTCCATAGTATAGCCAGCGCAAGTGCTACACGGACAAATCCCTGATTCAATAACCCTGCAAGATGATCCCATTGCAACGCGCTTGCGATATCACGGACAAACGGTACAATCACATAAGACACAACACCAATTGCTATTGAAAGTCCAAACCATTGTGAGAAGCTCGCCACAAAACCGAGATAAGGGCTTAGGGATCGACTTGCATAAATGTAACTTCCACCGGCACGTGGCATGGCCGACCCAAGAATTACGTAGGCAAAGGCTGCCAGTATTGCCGGAGCGGCAGCAAATAAAAAAGCAGGTAACACATAAGGCCCGATGCCGGGAATATTCCGCTGAATCATAAACGGAACCACATAAATAGATGCTCCAATCATGGAGCAAATGCCAGTGGCTGCGAGACTTAACATCCCCATCTTGCGCGGTAGACTTTTAATCGTTGGTTCCAAAATAGTGTGAGTGGCTACTAATTTAAAAAATGCAAAATAGTAGATTCTTAGCGTGTTATTTTCTAATTCGCTCAACGTCTTTTAAAATAAGTTGTATTTACTGGAAGATATTTTTAAGTTCATGTCAAACCGGGAAGACTTCGTTAAATTTCCGCGATCAAAATAAACAGCGTGTTACCTTACTTTGATACTATTCAGCCGGAAAGCATTAATGGTCATGCACTTGATCAACTCCTGGCTTTCGGTTGGTATCGGATGCATCAAACGTTGTTCACCTGTTCTCACATCGGGGCAAATGACGAACATCGGGTTCACTGGCTTCGCTTCGATATTGGGCAGATTAAAAGACATGACTCACATCAGCGAATCAGACGAAAGAACAGGTCGTTTCGTTTTACGATTCAGCCACTTAAATCTGTAGATGAAGCGGCCATCGAGCTTTATGATCGGTATTATGCCTCAATCGATTTTGATGGAGCAAGCAGCATTCAACGGTGCCTGTGGGGCGATGAGAATCCGGCCGCGAATATTTTTGATACAAAATGCATATCCATTTTTGATCAATCCAAACTCATTGCTGTCGGCTATTTCGATTGTGGCGACAAAGCGGCCGCTTCCATCTTGCATGGCTATCACCCGGACTACAAACGATATAGTTTAGGCAAGTACCTGATTTTGCTCACGCTGGATTACCTGCGAGCCAATCACTATCGGTACTACTATCCGGGTTATGTAGTTGAAGACCTCAACAAAATGGATTATAAACTCTTTTTGGGGAAGGATCAAGCAGAGTATTTTAAACCAGAGACCTTATCGTGGGAGTCTTTTAAGGATGAACTGTTGGTGCGGGATGCTATTCGTAAACACCTCTAATTAAGAACGAACGCAGATTTTTCCTTTGAGTAGGTAAGGTTGAGCCGGTGCATTGCTCGTGTGCAAGCGATGTACAACATTCGTTTGTCTACATCGGTACGGTAGTTACTTGCCGAGACAAACGGAATAATCACCTCATCAAATTCTAATCCTTTTGCCAGATGGGCGGTGGTAATGATAACTCCTTCTTTAAAAGAAGTGCTTTCAGCTGTTAACAGGGAAACACCTGGGCTCTGTACTTCACCATAAACACATTCAGCTTGTTGTTGTGTTTTGCAGATAATGCCAAGGGTGGGATGTTTAGAGCTTTTGAAATTGGTTATCAGATCTTTAATCGCTTCGAGCTCTTCTTTATTGCTACTAAATCCTTTCACCAAAGGTACTTGTCCGTGGCGCTCGAGTGGAATCAGATCTGGATTGCGAGAGATGGTCTGAGCAAAGTTGCTGATCTCCACAGTAGAGCGATAGCTTCTAACTAATTTCACTACATCCCCTTGAGGAAAAACCTGCTCAATCAATTCGGAAGAAGATGAACTGTAGGGGTTTACCATTTGATTGACATCGCCAAGAATAGTTTTTTTGCATCTGAACAAGCGTGACAAAACAGAATATTGTACAGGCGTATAGTCTTGCATTTCGTCAACAAGCAAGTGCTTTACATGATCAAAGCTCTTCGCGCCCTCTAACCGAATTTTGCAGTAGATCAGTGGGAACACATCAGCATACTCCAGCTTTTCGCCAGGAAGAATTTTAAAAAGTTCAGGTTTACCTATCCAAGTGTAGAAGCCACGATAAATATCCAATACACTGTTTTTTTTAGACATGCGAGGAACAGCCTGCCAGATTTGGTTCTTTTCATTTCCCGACAATTTGCGTTGCACAGCATTGCGCACAAACTGCTGAATGTCTTTTATTACTTCCGGGGCTCGGTTGAGCAACGGCACCCGATGATAGCCTTTGAATCGCTCTTCGATAAATGGAAAAGGCACGACCACCTTACCAATGCGTAATTCAAAGAACGTTAGAAAATTATTTTCCAGATGAACGATGTATTGATTCAGTTTACTCAAAAACGCAAATGTAGATTTGAATTGAATCCGCTCGATAGACTTTTCATCGTGTGTTTCCAGCAAAGAAGAGACCTGTTCAAAAAAAGTCTGGAACAGAAACTTTTCCTCCAGCACATCATTCGCTAATTCTTCCATTCCCATTTCAGGGATTTGATCTTCCCCCAATTCAGGAAGTACGTTGGAGATGTAGTCTGCGAATACTTTATTGGGAGAAATGATCAGAACATCTTTGGCGGCAATATCTTCTCGAAAGCGATACAATAGAAACGCAATACGATGCAACGCAATAGATGTTTTCCCAGAGCCGGCTACGCCCTGAATGATCATCACCGAAGCCGTCTCATTTCGGATGACGGCATTTTGATCGCGCTGAATAGTGGCGACAATGTTTTTCATTTTGTCGTCACTCGACTTGCTCAACTCTTTTTGCAACAGGTCGTCATGGATGTGCACATCGTTTTCAATCATGAACTCCATTTGCCCTTCTCTGATTTTATATTGTCGCTTGAGCGTGATTTCGCCAGTTATTTTTCCGGAGGGCGTCTTGTACCATGCCTCGCCCAGTTCAAAGTCATAAAACATCGAAGAGATAGGGGCACGCCAGTCAAAAACCAGATTAGCTTTCTGGTCTTCATCAGTAAACGTATGAATGCCGATATAGATAGGATTTCTTCTTTCGACTGATCCAAAATCGATACGTCCAAAGTAAGGTGAGGCAATAAGCTTAAGCAACTTTTTTTTCTTAGCTACAACCGACTCGCCTGTGGAGGCCATTCTGTTTATCGATTGTCCGGCTGCCACCTTGTCGGCTTCATCCATTCCGGATTGATGCTCGTAGATATATTGTTTATTTTGTTTTAACTCTTCCGAGTAGAGCCGCACCCGATCTTCCGTTCGCTGAATAGCGAAGATAAGTTTCTCCTTTACCACTTCCAGATAGTCACGCTCTTCTGCTTCTGTCTGATTGATCATCTTACTCTTCAAAAAATAGTGGACAAAGGTACGCCAGAGAATTTACTATTTTCGATGAATCTTCAGGATGAACACTTTTTGAGAAGTGAAAAAAGTATTGGTGTAAATCACGTTGCATAGACCTGCCTTCGCAGGTTTTATATTTTTACTGGCGGGGAACAAGCAAAATGAAAATGAGGTACTACTAGAATCGCCATTGAGAGATATGCTCACGTGATACATCCATTGTACATTTACCAGTTATGGAAATTATTAGAAGCTGGCGAAAGCAGCGAATTTTATTGAAAAGACGTTTTCCGGCATTAACCGATGAGGATTTTGTTTTTGAGGAGGGCAAAAAGGAAACGATGCTAAAAAAACTGGCGGAGAAACTTGGTATAAGTTCGCCAGAACTCGAAGTGATTTTTGCTGAAGTACAACGCTCCTAACCTTGTTCCCGTCTTAACTTCTTTTTTTAAAAAGCCTGATCAGTCTATTTGCCCGGTGGCCTAGACGGCCTTATCTCTATTTTGCTCGGCAGTGTACGCGGATTCATGGTCAATAGATTTAGCACCGCTTGACCGATATCCTGCGGCTGAATCTTCCAGGCATCTTTCGATGAAGTTTCATGGTTGTTGAAACCAGTCGCCACGGAACCGGGCATGATGGTACTTACTTTAATGCCGTGCTCTCTTACGTCTAACATCACGGCTTGCGTAAAACCAACCAATCCAAATTTACTTGCATTGTATGCGCTTCCTCCTGCGAAAAAATTGGTGCCCGCCAAGCTCGCAATCGTGATAATATACCCCTGTGATTTTTTCAGCGCCTCTAAGCAAGATTTGATACCATAAAAAACACCAGTAAGGTTGGTATCAATTGTTTCGTGCCATTGTTCCAGCGAAATACTTTCAATCGATCCAAAATGTCCCAGTCCTGCGTTGGCAACTAATACATCTAACTGCCCCCAAGTTTGCAACAGTTTGTTTACGGCATCTTGTTGCTGCTTAAAATCACGAACGTCTGCTACGAGACCAATCGCATGACCCGTATTTATAAGATTGAGTTTTCTGGCAGACTCTTCTACTTGTACCACGTTGCGACCAGTAATCGCAACTTTCCAACCCGCGGCTAGTAGTACCTCTGCAACCCCATAACCAATTCCCTTAGTCCCTCCTGTAATCAATGCTGTTTTCATTTTTTGTCAGTTTAAACGGTAAGTGCCCAGTAAGGAGGTCTTGGTGCGAAATAGTATCGCATAAATCCAATGAATCCCTATAAGCTCTCTTTTTTCAAAAGTAGTTGTTTCCTGTACGATTTTTATCGCTAATAAAGTCATATCGTTTCAATAACTTTGAAAAAGATGAATGTGCGCTTTCTTTTGAGCCCGGTACAATTAGCTGTGCTTGCCTGGTGGGTGGTTATCTTCCCATATGCTGGTGTTCATGGCCAACACATGAACCCTGAAAAAGGTATCTGGATCACGTCCGCTGATCAATCTTATCTGCTTAAAAAAATAGAGCCGATCCAATTTAAAGAACAAGTGGCGAGTGGTGATGTGATTGATCTTAACCCCTCTGCTACTTTTCAAACCATGGATGGCTTTGGCTTTGCATTAACCGGTGGGAGCGCAGGACTATTAAATCAAAAGTTGGGGGCGACAGAAAGAAAAAAAATACTTGACGAACTCTTTCGGGTGGATTCGGCAGGAATTGGAATTAGCTATTTGCGAATTAGCATCGGAGCCTCAGACCTTGATGACAAAGTATTTTCTTACAACGATTTACCGGATGGCGAAACAGACCCAGCACTTATAAAATTTAGCATTGCCGAAGATCGAAAAAACCTTATACCCATTTTAAAACAGATTCTTGCTGTTAACTCAAAAATCAAAATTATGGCAAGCCCATGGTCTGCACCACTTTGGATGAAAACAAATAGGCTGGCCAAAGGTGGTAGCTTGAAAAAAGAATACTACCAAACATATGCAAATTATTTAGTGAAATACATTCAGCAAATGACAAGTGAAGGTATTGTGATTGATGCCATAACGATTCAGAACGAACCTGAAAATCCAAATAACACACCGAGTATGGTGATGAATTCCTCAGAACAAAATACATTCATAAAAGAAAACTTAGGCCCAACTTTTAAAGCAGCCGGTATCAAAACTAAAATTGTTTTGTTCGACCACAATTGTGACCATCCCGAATATCCCATCTCCATCTTAAATGATCCGATCACGAAACAGTTCGTTGACGGAACTGCTTTTCATCTATATCTTGGTTCCATCTCTGCTCTATCGACTGTAAAAAAAGTCTACCCGGACAAAAATATTTATTTTACAGAACAGTGGACATCGGGGGATGGCAAGTTTGGAGAGGACTTAATTTGGCACATTAAAAATGTAGTTATCGGAGCTACAAGCAATGGGGCTAAAGCTGTTCTAGAATGGAATTTGGCGGCAGATCAAAATTTCAACCCTCATACCGGAGATGGTGGGTGCGACCGTTGCTTGGGTGCGCTAACAATCGGCAAGGATGTAACACGAAATGTATCTTACTTCATCATCGCGCACGCTTCAAAATTTGTGCCCCCTGAGTCTATCCGAATCGCATCAAATCAACCGGAAAACCTGAGTAACGTAGGCTTCATCACTCCATCAGGAAAAAAGGTAGTTATCGTTTTAAATGATAGTCCGTCAGGAAAAAACTTTGCCCTTCGTTTCAAAACCAGAATTGCAAACACCTATTTGCCCGCTAACGCGGTTGGAACATTTGTTTTGGAGTAACGGATTCAGATCAACCTATTTGCGCTTGCATTCCACCAGCCAATCCCAGGGATAAGGCTTTCCTAGCCAGTCGGGTGGAGCATCCATTTCAGTATCCCATTTATACTCTAATTTTTCCAGTGCTGTTACCTTCAGTCCAGCGTTTCGGAAAACAACTTCTATTTCCGATTCGAGATAGTGCTTCGTGGGCACATTGTCAATGTGAATAATCCCTTGTACGATGTCGCGCTTAGCCGCTTTAAAGTAGTCAAATTCATCTGCGGGAATGTCGTTCGAAGCAACACCCTCAGAAGCGTATACAGAGATCAATCTCCAGGAAGAAAACAACACAGACTCCAGAGCAGGGACAACTAAAACAGCACTACCATTGGGCTTTAGCGTTCGATGGATGTTTCGAAGCATGGCATAGTTCATTTCAATTTTTGGAAACATGACCACGTTGCATGAAAAAACAAAATCAGCTTTCGGCAAGGGAACCTCCTCATTGGTTAAATCCTCACATCGTAACACAGTGTTGGAATACGAAAGTTTTTTTGCCTGATCGAGCAGCTTCTGCGAGATATCAAATCCAACTACTCCACCAAATCGAGGGGAAAGATATTTAAAGGCTTTTCCGTTTCCGCAGCCCAAATCAACGGCTGTCTTTTTAGGTCCACTATGCTTGTCAAAGTAAAAGGGAAGCCTTTTATGTCGATCATTTCTAAAGACGTCAAAAATCTCTTCGTTGTAGCGACCTGCAATCTCGTTCCAGTGTTTCTTTTCTTTCATCTTATAACATTCTCTATCCTCAATTAGCTATCTCAATTTTTACTTTTACTTTTTTTAGCTTTTCGTTTTTGATGGCCGCTAACAACTTATCAACCTGAGGACGTCTCACAGCTACATAAGAAGAAAAATCTAGTAGCGTGATTAACCCTATATCGTCACTCTTAAGGCCGCCCTTCTTGGTTAATAATCCGACAATATCCCCCTTACTGATCTTATCCTTTTTGCCCGCACTAATGTAGAGGCATGAATAAAGAGGCGGTGGAGGAAGAACCAGTTTTGAGGGCACTTTTACTTCCACGATAGACTTGTCGATGTATTCCGGAATCGTTTCATCCAAAGCAACAATCAAGTAGGCCTTGCCGTCAGCATGCATTCTGGCTGTTCTGCCGTTGCGATGTAGAAACGCTTCTTGTTGTAATGGCAATTGGTAGTGAACGACATGCCTTATTTCTGGAACATCTAACCCACGTGACGCCAAGTCTGTTGCGATGAGTACGTTGTGAGCGCCACCTCTAAACTTGATCAGGTTTTTTTCGCGATCGATCTGCTCCATCGCCCCATGGAGAATACCATGTGCGAATTGATGTTGCGCCAGCAATGCACTGATCCGCTCCACAGCATCGCGGTGATTACAAAATACCAAACAGACTTCCTGGTTAAATCCAGCTACCAATCGCATGAGTGTTTCCACCTTATCTGTGGTATTGGTGCGAACTAACTTTAACTCCAATTTTGAGGCTGCCTCGTCCTTCAAGTAATTGAGTGTTTCCGGATTTGTAAAAGGCAAAAACTCCGGCCAAACCTCCAACCGTGTTGCCGAAGTAAGCTGGTGGTGTTGCCTTCCGCTAAACGCTTTAAAAAGAGTCGTCAACTCCTTACTAAAACCCATTTGCAACGATTTATCAAACTCATCCAAGACAACTAGTTGGATCGTTCGTGGATCAAATGATTTGCGCAAAAAATGATCAGCCAGGCGGCCAGGTGTACCGATTACAACAGCGGGCGCCTCGCTCAAACTATTCTGTTCTACTTTTACCGAATGCCCTCCATAGCAGCAGCTCACTTTGTAAGATGTTTTCATTGACCGAAAAACGTCTTCAATTTGAAGTGACAATTCCCGTGAGGGAGCTACGATCAACGCTTGAACGCCAACCACATCAGATTTTAGTTTGTTAATGAGTGGTATCAAAAAGGCTAGCGTTTTACCCGAACCTGTGGGCGCGAGTAACATGAGGTTGCTTGTAGAAGAAGCCTTTTCGACAACGGCTGCTTGCATTTCGTTAAGCTCAGCAATGCCAAGATTCTTTAAGAAAGCAGCGGTTGCTGTTTTTTGATTATTTTGCATGACGCAAAGGTAGCTTTATCAGATTGCCTTTTAGTACCTTTTCTAAAAACAAATGGCTATCCGAAATTCGGACAGCCATTTGAATTCATACGACAATCGATTAGTTGTTTATTATCGCCTCTTTCGTTTCAGTAATTAGCGCGGGCATATTCTTGTCGTTAAACATCTTGTTGTAATTGCCAATATCAGAATTGATCAAGATCTGCATTTGCTGTTTATACTTTGCCCAGTCGGCTTGCACATCACGCGCTCGATCTTGCACGCCTTTCGTTAAACGAGGATCATGTTGATCTGCTACTCCGCGCAGCTGCAAGAACTCTGAATTGAGTTTGTTTGGAAAATTAATGACGTCTTGGAAGTTCTTGCTGCGCGGCTCGATCAAATTGCCTTCCCACTTTTCAATTTTCTTAATCAACTCTTTTCCTGTGTTTACAATATCCTTCGCATCTGCATTGTCTTTGAGCGATTCGTTGTACGTTTCAATCTGCTTTTTTACCTGGCGCATTTTGTTCACGTTTTTATGTACCTCCTCAAACTGCTCACCAGACTGTTTTAAAAATTCTTGTTGAGCAGCCCAATCTGCAGCCGTTGCTGTAACCTTGGGGTCTGCAATAATTTCTAAGTCAGTTTCAGACGATTGGCCTTTGTGCGTGATGCGCGCTTTGTATTTTCCAGGTGCAACACGATAACCACTGTAGTCGCCATAGACGTACACGCCTTGTACTCCGCTCAAGGCTTCGGTTCTAAAATCCCAAGCGAAACGATTCAATCCCGCTTCTGCCGGAATGGTTTGTTTCGCTGGAGGCCCACCCGGATAGGGTTTGAAGCTTTCGTCTTTCTTGTTTGTATAAGAACGAAGCACTTTACCACTGGCATCCAAAATTTCGAGTGTAACTTTTACCGTATCTGCTTTCTCTTTCAAATAGTAATCAAGCAAAACACCGTTTGCCGGGTTGCGACCTAATCCTGGTATCTCACCAAAATATTCCGGGATGGTTACGGAAGACAAACGGTAAGTGGGTTTAGGTGTAAAGATTTTTAAAGTTAGATCCAAGTTTCCTTTTGACTGTTGAATCGCTCCCAAATCATCCAGTATCCAAAAAGATCTTCCGGCAGTGGCGGCAACTAAATCATTGTCGCGAATAGTCAAATCAGTTACAGGCACAACCGGTAAGTTCAATTGAAATTTGTTAAAGGAAGTTCCTGCATCGTAGGAGATATAAAATCCTCTTTCGGCACCTGCATACAATAATCCTTTTATCTTTTTGTCTTCGCGAATTACTTTGATAAAATCATCGGCCTCAACACCTGTTCCTATCTTTGTCCAACTCTTTCCATAATCAACAGACTTGTAGGTCATGTTGCTGTAGTCGTTGAACTTATAACGTGAAGCTGATATATAAACTGTGCCTTTGTCATGTGGAGACACTTCGATAGAATGAATCATTCCTTCCGGCAAACCAGCCGGGGTAACATTGCTCCAATTTTTTCCACCGTCTTTTGTGAGATGTACTAATCCGCAATCGCTGCCAGTATAAATTACTCCCACTTCATGAGGAGATTCAATCACGTAATAAATGGTGTTGTAGTTTTCGCCTCCCGCACCTTCGTTGGTAATAGGGCCACCACTTACATCTTGCTTGGTAGTGTCGTTTCGAGTAAGGTCGGGGCTTACTACATCCCAGCTTAAACCGCCATTCGTTGTCTTAAACAAAACATTGGCCGCATGATACATTACTTTTGGATCGTGCGGTGAGTTGATAAGAGGCGCGTTCCAATTAAAACGATATTTCATTTTCTTTGGAGCGAAGGCGAGATTTGTGGAAGGGTATTCTTGAAGGTCTTTGGTTTCGCTCGTGCGAGTATCTAAAACATCAATTTGACCTTGGTAACAGCCACCATACAATAGTTCCGGATTGTTGGGGTCGTTGAATGCCACCCATGCACTTTCACAACCGGGACCATTGATCCAATCTTTATCCGTAATTCCAAAGCTTCCATTTCTACTAGGTGTGGCCACTGATGAGTTATCTTGTTGTCCACCATATACCCAATACGGAAAACGATTATCGGCAATCACGCGATAGAACTGTGACGTTGCCTGATTGTTGAGTGGCGAGAATGTTCTGCCTGTATTGTAACTGATTTCTCCACCGCCATCATCGGCCAAAGCAAAGTTTTGATTATTCTTTGGGTTGATCCACAAATCGTGCGTATCGCCATGACCTACACGAATAGTTGAAAAGGTTTTTCCACCATCAATGGAGCGAGTCATCGGAGCATTTAACACATATACAACATCTGCATTGACCGGATCAGCAAATACTTCCATATAGTACCACGAACGGGAGGTGATATTCTGATCGGTTGAAAGCAAATTCCATTTTTTGCCGCCATCATCTGAACGATACAAGCCTGCCTTCGATTTCTCAGCCTCAACAATTGCAAAAACTCTATTCGGATTTGCGCGAGAAACACTCACACCAATCTTTCCCATTTCTTTTGGAAGGCCATCAATTATTTTACTCCAGGTTTCTCCGGCATCTGTTGATTTCCAAACGGCACAACCAGCACCGCCACTTTCTACTTTCCAGGGATAGCGCCTATGTTGCCACGTGGCTGCATACAAAATGCGAGGGTTTGTCATATCCATGCTTAGAGAAGAAGCGCCCGTGTTCTCATCAACAAATAAAGTTTTCTTCCAGGTGGTTCCTCCATCGATCGATTTGTAAACACCCCGATCTGCATTCGCTCCGTGAACAGTACCTTGAGCTGCCACATAAACAATATCAGAATTATTAGGATGAACGATCACATCAGAGATATGACGGGTTTTTTCCAACCCAATGTTCTTCCAGGTCTTGCCGCCATCGGTAGACTTGTAGACGCCATCACCGTAAGAAGTCATCACACCGCGCACCGCATGCTCTCCGGTTCCCACATAGATTACGTTTGGATCTGTCTCACATACCGCGATATCTCCAATAGAGCCAACTTTGAAAAAGCCATCTGAAATATTCTTCCAGGTTGTACCTCCATCATCGGTCTTTCCAATGCCTCCACCGGTATAGCCTACATAGTAGACCATCGGATCAACTGGAGAACCAGCGATTGCATTCGCACGTCCTCCGCGGAAGGGGCCGATGTTACGCCATTTTAGGCCTTTGTATAAATCTGATTTTGAGGCAGCTGTTGAAGCCGCTTCGGCTTTGGGTTTTGCCTTTTGTGCATAGGCAACCAGTGCTAGCGAAAGGCCAATGGATAATAGTAGTGATTTCTTCATGACGGGTTGGGTTATTCCGCCCAATTACGAAAAAAAAGCTGAGAAAAACAGCTTGAACTTTATGATAACCCGAATACGATGATGAAGGGCGAATAGATCATTTGTCCCGATTTGCTTTTTTTATGAGATGATATCCTGTTAACGCGGAAAGAATAGAAAGAAAAAGTCCACCGACCGAAATGAAATCGATAGCTCCATTGTAGAAGTCTACGCAAAAGTAAATCGTTGCAGATACTCCCCCTACTATTAGAAATGTACCCTGAAGCAAAGACGAGGTTGATTCCTGTGGCAGGTTTCTTTGGCGATCAATCTTTCGCTTAATCAATCTTTTCCCATTGAACATTCTATCTTTGAAAATTCACAAGAGAATTATCTGTGCCCATCAAAATATCTTTGGCGATGATTCTAAGGTATTCCTCAATCTTTTGGTCATCGGGCTGCTCAATCCATTTTACTTTCTTTAGCTTCTCAAGTTGAAAGTAATGCATAAGTTTCGATGCATTTACTTCATCAATCCAAGAGTCTTTATTTTTTGCATCTTCAATGATGTCTTTCCAATTGAACGTATAGCGTAAACACAGATAAATGATATCAGCAGCATCCTTACCTTCTTCTCGCGACAACGCAGTGATCTTATTTGAAAGAATATTTCGCCAGTTGTCGGTACGAGAAAACAAGGGAGTAACACCTACGTCATCTTTATGAAAACCCACGTCATTGACATAGTCAATTTTCAGAAGAAGGTCATCCTCTTTCACAAAAGCACGTCCATATGCTTCCTCTTTCACTTGCAGGTCTACCTCGAAGCTAAGTTTTAGATGATTCGTTACTCGATCTATTTCCTTTTCAAAGTCAGCGTGCTGGTTAGCGAATAAATCCAAATCATCGGAGTAGCGGTGGTTCAAATAAAATCGACTTACAACCGTGCCTGCTGTTAGGTAAAGAAATGTGTTCGATTTCTCAATTTCTTTGAGAACCCGATCTTGCAAAGGGTAAAGTCTATCCGTATAGTACTTGTCGAACATATTTGTATTTTTCTTTCAACGAATTGACATGAAGATTATTGATCACATCGGGAGAGAGCATCTCTTTAATTTCCCATTCGGTAAGAACATCCTTCAGAATATACCAACGAAAAGTCTTTAATAGTTTTATGTAGAAAGGCTTCTTCATCCTATCATCCGTTCCTTTTAGAATGGTGTCTATTTCAGCTACAGTATAAGTATAATCCCAATTAATCTTTCTCAAAACCTCTTCTCGTGTTTCCATGATACAAATATATGAATTACAAGAGTAGTTTGTAGAAGACAAGAACAATCAGAGTTATCGATTCTTTAACTCTTTCATGACTTTGGCGAAAGTGACTTTTATGTCATGGCCATTCTGATGATGCTGATTTTTAACTACCCAGTTTCCATTGACAATGGTTCCCATATTTCTACTTGAATCGCCAGTGAAGAGTATCGAGGCTAATCGATTTTTGTCTGATGTATGGGCAAGCAAATGCGTGGTCGCGCTGACAATCAACGCATCAAACGGTTGACCTATTTCAAAATGATCAGACGTTTCTCTGCCCATGGCCATGCGCCCTTGAGTTACCGATTCGTTGATCATGGTTCTGGCCGCATCTCCTTCAAATGTGTTTCGTTTGTTGGTGACTAACCGCTGCCGATAGTCGATCATTCTAAATTCTTCAAACGGATTCAATCCAATGTGACTATCCGTGCCGATGCTCCAATGCCCACCCATTTTTACATACTCTTTCATTCGGAAGATACCATCGCCCAAATTTCCTTCAGTGGAGGGACACAATACTACATTTGCTTTTGATTTAGTAAGCCGTGAAAGCTCTTCATCATTCAAGTGAGTGGAATGAACCAAATGAAAACGCTCATTTACATCCAGGTTATCTAACAACCATTGCATGGGTCTTTTCCCTGAAAAGGCGAGACAATCTTCTACTTCCTTCTTCTGCTCTGCAACATGTAAATGAAAAGGTAACTTTTTCGGCCCTTGAACAAACGTTTTTATGATGTCTGCTAAATCAACCGCACGAAGTGAGTGAACGCTAAAACCAAGAGATCCCGAATGGTAACTTTTCACTACAGATTGGGAAGCGTCAAGCAATTTAAAATAGTCGTCAACTGATTTTGAAATAAATCTCCGCTGCCGAGATCGTGGCTCTTGGCCAAAATTTCCCTTTTGATAAAAAACGGGCACAAGTGTAATCTTTATTCCAGCTGTCTTTGCCGCGCTGACCATTCGTTCACCCATCTCCACCAAATTCGAATAAGGCTTCCCGTCTTTGTCATGATGCAAATAATGAAACTCAGCAACATGAGTATACCCATGCCTCACCATTTCGGCATACAGCATGGCGGCAATTGCTTCTGCCTGATCCGGGTTAACGGACAAAGCACACTTATACATTTCTTCACGCCATGTCCAAAAGTCATCATCGATACCGCTCGGATGATTCTCTGCCAAACCTGCCATAGCATATTGAAAAGCGTGCGAGTGAGCATTTTGAAAACCGGGCAGCGCAAAACCCTGAACGGCTTCTATGGCTATGGGTTTTTCAGGAGCTTTCCTACTTAGGGATCGAATGATTCCCTTTTCGTCAACACTCACATAGGCTGGCGAAAGCCAGCCGGATTTTTGGAATAATGAAGAGAAGCAGAAGTATTTTCCCTCACCCCGTCCCCCCTTGGTGGACACCCCTCTCCCTTGGGAGAGGGGAAGGGGAGAGGGAAAGTTGCCCGTCCTTTCTTTCAAGGTTTCTGAGATTCTCTTCTTAACAGCTTTCAAGTCTTTTTCAACTTGTTCATTGGTAAAACGAATAATCTCTACTCCAAATTCTTTGATATAGGCCTCCCTCTGCTGATCGTACTGCAGTTGATGTGCTCGGAGATGTATTTTACCATCGACCTCTATTCCAAGCTTTGCATGGTCGCAATAGAAATCAATGATGAATCCTTCAAAAGGTTGTTGCCTTCTAAACTTAAAACCATTGAGCTTTCTATTTCTAAGCGCTTGCCATAATTTTTCTTCAGCTTCTGTAGGGTCTTTTCTCATACGCCTTGCATTCGCTTTAAGCGTGTCTGCAATCCTCTCACGTGGCCATTCGCGGGCTTCGGGCTTCATATTTCGCTATCAAATTTGATCGATAAATTCTTCATGGAAAATATTACAAATAAAAGCCAAAACAGTAGATCAATTTTTTCGAAGTGCTTCCATCATCCTTTTTAATACGTTACTCAGCACTGTTTGCATTTTTATAGCACGCTTCTCGTCATATAGCAATTCAGTTTCATCCATATAATTGATTTTGCTCATCTCCAATTGAAGGGCGTGGCGATTGAATTCGGGTTTTCCATAGTGACGTGTGATGTAACCGCCTTTGAAGGGATGATTGTGGCTAAAGGAATAGCCTGAGTTTTGAAGTGAGTCCATTGCGGTGGCTATTAGTTCAGAGGACGCGGATGTACCATCGGCATCACCAAGAATTAAATCCGGAAATTTTTCAGCATGAATAGAAGGAACAAACTGTCGGATAGAATGACAATCCCACAAAAGTACCGTCCCGAATTTTTGATGGAGGCGAGCTAATTCCTCTTCTATCTGTTGATGATAGGTTTCGTAATAATGGTTTACTCGATTTTCGATTTCAATCGAAGAAATTTCCTTCCGTTCATCTTTATAAATTGGCTCGCCCAAAAAATTAGTAGTTGGGCAAAGTCCCGTAATAACACGCCCATCTGAATACAGCGGTTTGCTTTGTGGATCTCTGTTGAGATCAATTACCCAACGGCTATAGTTGGCGGTGATCATGGTAATTCCGACTGCGGGGGCAAAATCGTAGAGTCGATCAACAAACCAATCTGTATCGTCAGGTACTTGAATGAGTTCCGGTTTATATTGATCTTTTAACTCAGGTGGAAAAAACGTGCCACAGTGGGGCACGCTGATGAGTAAGGGAATCTCTGCTGTTGTTGGATGCGTGATATTGAAAACAGACTTCACTTTTATTTATTTCGTTGTTCTCGAGTTTGTTCTTTTAGAAGTGCTGCTTCTGCGCGAGCTTGAGTGAGTTGCCTTTCCTTTTCTTGGAGTTGCACCATCAAGGAAACTGAATGTTGTTCACACTTGACTCCCGCCTCTTTGGCTAATTTTCGTATCAGTACATTCAATTGTTCTTTCTCCACCGCAATGCCCCGTTGAACAAACGCATAGATGCCGGCAACAAATACCATTAGTGCTAATACGCTGCAAGCAAACACGAGTAGCTTTCGTTGCTTCTTTAATTCTTGAACTTGTGCGCCCATACAAAAAGGTGTTTTAGTTAACTATTCTTTCGACCTTTTCTTTCTCTTCTTCTTTCCACCCGATTCTTTCAATAGTTTAATTTCTTCCTGTGCCGCTTTCAACTGCATGGCCGTTAGGCGTTGTTTCAACTGTGCCTTCTTTAATTGAGCTTCGTAGTCGGTCGAAGTGATGTCTATTTTTCTTTTCAATTTCTTGATTCGTTGGTAGGACTCATCTATCCGTTGTGCCGAAATCTGACCATTCGCAACAGCATCCCGGATCACTGCAAAAATACGCTGCGGGCTCACTTTTTGGCTGCCCGGCACATTGTTGGCAAAACACAAAATGTCAACACCCGCTAGTATGGCCATTTTGATTGATTCGTCTAAACCATATTGTTTCGTGATAGCCTCCATCTGCATGTCGTCTGAAAAAACCACACCGTCATAACCAAGATTCTTCCGCAACATTCCGTTCAACATTTCAGATGACAGCGTACCCGGTAATCCAGCCTTGTCTAACTCTTTATTTACAATATGGCAGCTCATCACACCATCCACCAAACCAGAATCCAACAACACTTTGTACGGCTTCAATTCCCTTGGTGTCCATGATTTGGTAACATCAGCTATTCCAAAATGAGAGTCGGTTGTCGAGCTTCCATGCCCGGGAAAATGTTTCAGCACGGTGACGATACCATACTTACGATGTTGCTTTACAAATTCTCCTGCCATGATCGCAACGGTATCTTCATTGGGCGAATACGACCGCTCTGACTTCACAATAACAGGATTAGTAGGTTCCACTGCCACATCTACACAAGGCGCAAAGTTTACGTTGAAACCTAGTCCGGCAAGTGTTGCTGCAGTAGCTTGAGCATAGAAACGAGCTGAATCTAATGACTTTGATTTGCCGGTGGCACGCGCTGTGATGGATCTTGTGAATCCGTACTTTTCTTTCAAGCGATTTACCTTTCCTCCTTCCTGATCGATTGAAACAAAAATTGGACTAGGTGCAGCTTCCTGGTAGGTCCATATGATTTTTTTTAAATCAGCAAATACACTGGCCTTTTTTGGAATGTTTTTTTCGAAGAGAATGATGGAACCAACATTCCCCTTTCTTACTTCATCCAGTATGATCGTATCGACTTTTGCATAGGGAATACCCATCAGTATAATTTGCCCAATTTTTATATCGAGGCTATCACGGGTTTGAGAGAAAGAAGATGTTGAAAGAAGTAAGGCTGCAAGCCACAGGCTGCAAGCTGTTAGCCGGATGCTTGTTACAAGATGTTCTGCAAAGGAGATTCTAGACTTTAAATTTACGCTAAACTGCTTGCGGCTTGTGGCTTGAAGCCTGAAGCCAATACACATTCTAATACTTCTCATAAATCATTTTAAATATTTTCTCCATCTGTTTTCTTAACTCAGTACTACTCGCAACAAAGTTATTACTCATCATACTAAAGATTAGTGTCTTGCCACTTTTTGTTATCAAAAATCCACTCAAGCAATGATTGTTGCTTAGGGTGCCTGTTTTTCCGTAGATATAGATCGGCTCAGCTTTGTACCAATTTTTTATTGTCCCACTCTTTCCGCCTTTTGCCAATAAGGTGAACAGTCTTTCGCGGGGTACTTCACTATAAATTTTTTCCCAAAGTTTAACAATTGTGCGGGGCGTAAACAAATTAAAGCGAGACAAGCCAGAGCCATCGACCCACTGCAGTTTGTCAGGCAGGTCGGCAAGCAGATTTTGAGTAGCATAGCGAATGGCAATTTCAGAACTTAGCGTGTCGCTTACGATGGCTGCACACTGCAGCAACAATTGTTCAGCAATAAAATTGTCGCTTTCTTCCATCATCACCTTATATAAACTATCTGCAGGCGTACCCCGCAAAAGAGTAGCATTAGCAGACAAAGGCATATTAAGCACTGAAACATTTTGCTTCAATGTGTCGCTTAACAAATCCGCTAACACTTCGTCCGTAACATGATAGGGAATCTCCCATTCCTTGGTTGGTTTCTTTCCCGGGTAATAGGTCAATTGGTTCGAATCGAAGGCACGGACGATTTCCTCCGTAGAATGGACATCGGTACTTGTTACCAACTGTTTAGAAAAATAAGTTGGTGATGCTTCTAACTCACCGGAAGCCTTTTTGGAAACCGTGAATAAATTCCCGTACAAAGGGAGAGGAGATCTCTCCGGAGAATAGCTGTACAAATAATCGTCCCACGCCCAGCCATCACCTAACCTTGGCACGTTGAAGTTGTTGGTAGAGAGAAAGATACTTTCCTTTCTGCTCTTTAAAAAATTGAACACCTTTCCATTTTGGAATACATAGGGGTTTAGGAAGGATGGGTCACCCATGCCCCAAACCAATAGCGAATCGTTGCGTTGTTCATACTTCAGCGCGGGCAGCGTATCGCCAAGCAACTTCAGCGAAGTGTAAAATGTGAAAATCTTTGTGTTGGACGCGGGGGTGAAGTACCGATCAGAATGATAGTCAACCAACGACTTTTTGGAGATGGGATCATACAATGCGAACCCGGTGTTATCTTGAAAACTTGATTCTGTTTCCGCTAGGATTTTTACCAGTCCTCTGGTGGGCGCACACGATACTAGGAAACCAAGTAGGCCAGCAAAATAAAAACCTTTCCACATCACTTTTTATCAGCCAGGTAACGCTCGATCAAAATTTTTCGGTGGTGAGTTTCATGACCAGCAATTACAAAGCCAAGAACTGCAACAGACATTTCGTTTTTATTGGCAATGCCCTTGTAGGTTAACATTTCTGGAGTGAAGCTTTCAAATAGATCGATGGTGGAAGCTCTCAAATGATTCATCTCTGAAGCAATCTTTTCAAGGCTGCGATTACCTGCGTTGGCAAGTGGCGCATAGTCATTCTCCTCCCAACCCGCCAGTGGGGTTTTGTCTTTCCGCGCAAACCTAAGCGCGCGGTAGGCAAAAATGCGTTCGGCATCAATCATGTGACAAAGCAATTCGCGAACAGTCCACTTGCCATCTGCATACGCAAAATCACTCTTGCCGATGGGTATAGCGTGAACAAGTTCTTGCATACGATGACCTGAAATTCGAAGCGCCTGCAACATGTCGCCTTCTTCAATTTGCTTCACATAATTTTTATAAAAGGGAGGTACACTTTCAAGGTTAAGAAGCATGGCGTTGGGTTTTACTGAGCAATTGGTAAAAGTAAAAACTCTTTACTTGTTTCAAAATGAGTCAGCGGTTTTTAGAAATCGGTAAATAGCTTATCAGGTAAATCGTCAACAACTTTTACGTTTTTGGGGCCGCCATTGTCAGATCGATCTGCCGACAGAAGAACATTCCCATATTTCTGATAGTTATCCCACGGACGCACAAAGTTAGCTGTATCCTTTTTTGCATTGTTATAATAGGCCCAGTACTTGATCATCTTATCTTGAATCCCCACATACAATTTATACTTGTTTTCAGGCGTAAACCCAACATTGGCAAAAGTCATTTCCAAAATGTTGTACCGTCCATTTTTTAGGGTGTCTTCTCCCATGTATTTTAGTGTAACGCCAGTGTCTTTCAATTTAAAAGGCATTGTCAACCAATACGAGTCGTTCACCCAAATACCTTTTGCTCTCTCAAGCAGCTTTTTTAATGTATCTGCCTCTGTCAATTCTACGCCATGGAACTTCACTCTTCCTTCGCCTGTATTGATGTTGACTAAGTAGATAGAGCTGTCTCCTGGCGACTCGATTCGCACGCGCCCCGTTTGCTTGTCCCACGTCAAATCTCTGCGCCCAAAAAAATTCCACGAAATAAAACGGGTATTGTCCCAATTCTCGCGGCCCCCCATGACGTGCATAATGCTATCCGCTAATTGGATAGCAGCCGGATCAGAATGAACCAAATCAAAGCCTTCTGCGGGTGGATTCAATTCTGCCAGTGTCTTTGGCTTAGGCGTGCAAGATGCCAGATAGAATACCGCGACCAGCATTACAATTGCCAATCTGACGGAGGATTTGAACTTGAGCCGATATCCTGTTCCAATTCTCATAACTCTGCTTTCAGTATAGCCAAACGGTTTAATTGTTTTCATTTCGATGGTTTTTATTCGGAGTGAATTTAAGCAAATTAAGTCCACATCACCATCTGAGTCCATTTTTTTGAGTCTAAAAGACAAGCAATTATGAAATAAATTGAATTTACCTTTGCTGTATTCGAAATCATCAACATGAAGAAAGATATTGAGATACCACGAGTGGAAAATGTAACACTGGCCATTGCCCGGGAAAAAAACCTGCTGAATCATTACGAATGGAAAGTGTATCTCATCAACAACAACTCTTTTCCCATCGAAAACACATTGGTGGCAAGCAAAGGATATGGTGAAAAAAATGGCGAAACGCAACGAACATCTACACTGCGTCATTTTCTGGATATGGTGCCCGCACAAAGCACAGCTGTAATTGAACCCATCGATCCTTCTGTCTTTCATTTAAACAACGAATACTGGGTTAGCTACTATGTGGGCACGCAGATCTATGACAAAAAATTTGTCTTTGTGCCCGATACTATTTGCGATGCGAACATAATTTTAGTCAAAGAGTTACAGCTCGAGGGCGTTTTACATTCTTAAATTAATACCTTTATAAAAGAGTAGCTTCTATGAATCAACTTTTAAAAGATGTGCTGTTTTTGGACATCGAAACCGTTGGTTGCGTTGATCATTATTCCAAACTGAGTGAGCGGCTGAAAATTCAATGGGCACGAAAAGCCAATTTTTTCAAGCGTGAGGAACAGCAAACCGATGAAGATCTTTTCCACGAAAAAGCCGGCATCTATGCCGAGTTTGGAAAGATCGTTGTGATTGCAGTTGGCAAATATGTTGTCAATGATGCGGGGGAATTAGGGCTTCGCACAAAATACTTTGCCGATGACGATGAAAAAAAACTGTTAGTGGATTTCAAATCCATGCTTGAAAAGCTGGATGGGTCTACAAAATTGTGTGCGCACAATGGGAAAGAATTTGACTTTCCCTACTTAAGCAGAAGGATGCTTGTCAATGGAATTGCGTTACCGTCTTTGCTTGATTTTGCCGGGAGGCGTCCGTGGGAAATACCTCATTTAGACACTATGGAGCTTTGGAAATTTGGAGACTACAAACATTACACTTCTCTCGATTTGTTAGCAGCAATTTTTAATATTCCCTCAAGTAAGGGAAGCATGGATGGTTCTATGGTAAACGAGGCATACTATCGCCAAAACGCATTGGCGAAGATTGCTGAATATTGTGTTGGCGATGTGGTGGCGGTTGCACAGCTCTACTTAAAAATGAAGGGAATGAATTTAATAGAGGAAAAAAACATCAGTAGAGCCTGATGATTGAACCAAAGAAATTATGAGTAAAAAGAAATTTAAAGAGAAAAAAGAAACTAAAAACAAAAAAGAAAAGAGCGGCCTCTATGGTTCGCTACTTTCTTTATTTAGCGAAACATCAGGAAAGACTTACAGCGTTGAGCAAATAGCAAAAAAACTACAGGTTAAGAAAAAAGCATTTATTGAAGATCTCTATAATCTACTTGAGGCGCTCCGCAAGGAAGGTAAGATTGAGCAAACATCTAACGGAAGCTACAAGGCAGTTCAGTCAGGCAAATCAAGTAAGAGCATAGTGGGCATTGTAGATCATGTCAATCCTCGATTTGCGTATGTATCAACGGGCGAAGAGGGATCCAAAGACGTCTACGTTCAATCGAGAGACTTAGACTCTGCCTTGCATGGCGATACTGTGAGTGTCTCATTACTCGGAAAGAAAAATGGAGCTAGTCCAGAGGGAAAAGTAACCGAAGTTCTTAAACGTGGTCGGCAGCGTTTTGTGGGCCGTATGGAAATTTCAAAAAGTTTTGGTTTTATCGTGCCCGACTTCAAGAAAATCTACGCTGATTTTTTTGTGTATCCCGAAAACCTTAATGGTGCCAAAACCAACGATAAAGTTCTTTTTGAGGTAACAAAATGGGCTGAAGGCGACAAAGCTGCCGAGGGTAAAGTGATCGAGATATTGGGCAAAACAGGCGAAAACAATGCTGAGATTCATTCCATCATGGCAGAGTTTGATTTGCCTTTTCGTTTTCCTGAAAACGTGCTCAAAGAGTCAGAAAAAATACAAGAGGGCATTACGAATGAAGAAGTAAAGAAGCGAAAAGATTTTCGAGAGGTACTCACATTCACCATCGATCCGGAGGATGCGAAGGATTTTGATGATGCTATTTCATTCAAAACATTGCCCAACGGAAATTATGAAATAGGCGTGCATATTGCTGATGTAACACACTATGTTCGCCCAGGCAATGAGCTAGATAACGATGCGTTTGATCGTGCCACATCGGTTTACTTAGTAGATAGAACAGTGCCGATGCTACCCGAACGATTGTCCAACGCATTGTGCTCACTTCGTCCGCATGAAGATAAACTTACTTTTGCAGCCGTTTTTGAAATGGACGCGAAAGGAAAAGTCCATCAAGAATGGTTTGGAAGAACTATTATTCACTCCGATCATCGTTTTACCTACGAGCAAGCACAAGAAGTGATCGAAAGTGGAACCGGTACGTTTGCCGAAGAATTGAAAATCCTAAATGGTTTGCACGAAATTCTCAGAAAAGAAAGATTCAAAAAGGGTGCAGTAAATTTTGAAACCACTGAGGTCAAGTTTAAACTCGATGCCCAGGGGAAACCTTTGATGGTAGTCCCAAAAGTTCGAAAAGAAGCACACAAATTGATTGAAGAGTTCATGCTACTCGCAAACCGCTCGGTAGCTACCTACATTTTTAAAATGAAAAAGGGTGAAGAGAACCTGCCTGCCGGCAAGGCAGGGAATACATTCGTTTACCGGACGCATGACTATCCCAACCCTGAGAAGGTTGCAGACTTTGCCATATTCGCCAAGCAGTTCGGTCATACACTGCAAATAGAAGAAGCCACCGTGTCGCGTTCATTAAATAAATTAATGGACGACATTGAAGGAAAACCAGAGCAAAATGTGTTGCAGTCATTGGCCGTTCGGGCAATGGCCAAAGCTAAGTATACGACTGAGGCAAAACAGCATTTCGGACTAGCGTTTGACCACTATACGCATTTCACCTCGCCTATCAGAAGATACCCAGATATGATGGTACATCGATTACTACAGCATTACCTCGATGGGGGAAAATCGGTACCTAAAAATGAGTTTGAAGAAAAGTGCATTCACTCTTCAGAACGAGAAAAACGGGCGGCCGATGCGGAGCGCGCCAGTATTAAGTACAAACAAGTCGAGTTTATGAGCATGGCTGAGAACAAGCCGTTCGATGGTATCATAACGGGTGTTCAGGAGTTTGGAATTTTTGTGGAGATTGTGGAAACAAAGTGCGAAGGCATGGTGCGGATGTCGGACATGAAAGATGACTTTTATGAGTTTGACGAAAAGAACTATCGGGCGATTGGGAGAAGGAGAAAGAAAATCTATCGCCTTGGTGATAAAGTTATTGTGCGGATAAAAAAGACAGACGTTGACAGACGCCTTATTGATTTAACATTTGATATCCATCCTACCTTCGATTAATATTGCCCCATAATCCATTTTGTCTTCTGAATGCTCGCCCATTACAAAAACCTAATCGAATCTGAAATCAGCCGTCACTCATTCGGCTCACAACCAAAATCACTTTACGAGCCGATACGCTACTTAATGAAATTGGGGGGTAAGAGGCTCCGCCCCATGTTGGTGATGTTGTCTTATTCTATTTATAAAAAAGATGCGGAGAAAATTGTATCCTATGCGGCCGCGGTGGAAGCCTTTCACAATTTTACACTAATGCATGATGATATCATGGATAAAGCTCCCTTGCGTAGAGGAAAGGCAACAGTTCACGAAAAATGGAATGTCAACACGGCCATTCTTTCGGGAGATGTGATGTTAGTGCGAGTGTATGATATGTTCTTATCACTTGAGGGGCCTAAACTGAATCAGGTATTACACGCATTTAACCAATGTGCAGCAGAGGTGTGCGAGGGTCAACAGTGGGATATGGAGTTCGAATCAAAGACAAAAGTAACAGAAGCGCAATACATTGAAATGATTCGCCTGAAAACGGCTGTACTGCTGGGCTTCAGTCTAGAACTTGGGGCTATCCTTGCTGACGCTCCAAAGGCAGATCAAATAGCCTTGCGCGAATTTGGTGTGAACATCGGAATCGGGTTTCAGTTGAAGGATGATTTGCTGGATGTGTATGCTGATCAGAAAAAATTCGGAAAACAGGTGGGTGGAGATATCATCTCCAATAAAAAAACTTTTTTGTTGATTAAGGCATTAGAAAAGGCAAAGGGCAAGCAGCAAAAAGAATTAAAAGAGTGGTTAAGCGCAAAAAAATTTAATGCAAAGAAGAAAGTCACTGCCATTACCGGAATCTATGATGCGCTAGAGATAACCGAATTAACAGAAATAAAAGTTAATCAATACTTTGAAAAAGGCTTTGACCGATTAAGGGCTATAAGTCCAAATAACTCGTCCCTTGTTGATTTTACCCAAGAACTAATGGCCAGACAAGCGTAGTTATCTGCGCTTGTAAAATAAAAGCTTTCCTGCTACACCATCAACTTTCTCACTTAGGGTATAGTATCCCGATCCATCGCGTGCCCACGCGATGGACTCTCCCTGCCTTTCACGTACGTACGGAAGTATAGAAGGCTTTTGTCGAAATAATTTGGCAGGGGCAACATGAGCAGTGTTGTTCCAATAAAAAACATTCTCATAGTCTTTAAGGAGAACTTCGTCACCTGTTGTTGAAAAGCTGCCTGCTACAATTTTGAAATAGGGAATAGTAGCTACAAACTCAGGGATGATGATTCCCTTTTTGAAAGGATATGGCGTGTGATACACTCGAACGGAGTCTTCTAATTTTGAGATTAGGTACAAGTCTTTTGTGACCGGTTCAATCATCAACGTCTCCGAATCTCGCACACCATCCGGGAGTGTAATCTGCAGTGTATCAAAGGCAGAAATAACAACTTCCTTTTCCACGCCAACAGTAGGCTCTTCAAATCGGTAAATAAGCTTGACTTTGTATCGCGTCAGGTTATCACCGATGTCAGCGACATAAACATAATTCTTGGTTGAATCGGGGCCTGCACCAATGGCAATATCTTCAAAATCCCTATTATTGACTCCTGCCAGTTTACAAACCAATTTTGTTTTTGCTGTTTGGTCTATCAGAAATACTTCTGCAGGATTGCCACTATCATTCAGTGTCCATAGGTGTTTTGGGTTAGCAATGCTCTCCACCAAACCTGAAGCTTCGTGTAGTCGATCTTCTACTTCTCCAAATGATACACCTTTTTCAAACAATGTAGAATCACTTTTTTTCCCATTGCTGCAGTTAGAAAAGATAATGAGCGCGATCAGCGTAAAATAGATTTTAAAACGAATCATAGTTTAATTTATAACAAGGAAACTGTTTTGATCTTGTCTCCGACCTGAATGGCATGAACAACTTCCATACCCGCCACCACTTCAGCAAAGATGGTGTAGCGTCCATTTAGGTGAGGTGTTGGCGAATGTGTGATGAACCATTGTGTCCCTTCCGTGTCTTTGCCGGCAGACGCCATACCTACCGAACCTTCTTTGTATCGTCTAGTAGAAAACTCTGATCGAATGGAATAGTCCTCACTGCCAAATCCATCTCCGCGGATGCAGCCAGTTTGGATAACAAAATTGGGCACCACGCGATGAAAAAATTTATCGTTAAAATATTTTTTTGAAACTAATTCAACAAAATTGGCAACCGAGCCGGGGGCCTCCTCCACCAATAGTGCAAGTACAATAGCTCCTTTGGTTGTTTCTATTTTTACACGCTGATTTTTTTTAATCGTTTTCACTAACTTCCAATCAATAGGATGATTAAACTGATTTTGCGGAGCTTTGGGTTTCTCCTTGCCTTCAAAATAAGCAATGGCCTCCTCGAGGGGCTGAAGTGCTTCAATATCTTTGGGCAACATTAATTTGTTTTTTGCCTCCTTTAAAAAGCCAAAATCAACACCCATGTTCTTGTAATCCGATGTTGGGTCGACTAAAGCAGCGGTAATAATTGCAATTACTCCCGGGTCTCCTCCCAATATGGCTTCTCTATAAATGGCAAGAAGGGTTGCCTTCGACTTCTGGTCAAAATTTCCGTTCTTACTAACCATCACCAATGTCTGTGCTGCATTTGTTTTAACGACCAAGGAAGTTGCTCGCAGAAACTCGTCCGCAATGAACTGGTAGGAAGCCGGACTATTTGCTAAGGCACCAATTAGGGCAGCCCTTTCATAATCATTCGTTGAAGATTGGTAGGAAGCAATTATTCTCTTTACTAGGAGACTATCAGGCTGAATTTTGAGTAGTGTTTTGTAAAGGTTCGTTTTAATTCGGTTGCTTTTGGTTGACTCCGCGACCTCCTGCAACGCAGGTCCAAATGCAGGTATCGGCTTTATTGATTCTGCAGCAGCTATGCCAACGTGTTCGCTACTATCTCTTAAAGCCCGAATTATTCCCCCAAGCGTTTGACTGTTGGACCAGTTGGTTAATGATCTAGCTGCACTAACTCGAACGCGATAGTCTGCTTCGCTTTTTAAAATGGAAAGCAGCACAGGGATAACTTTCGTAGAATCTAATTTACGCAACCCAGCGGACGCAGCCATTCGCACATAAGCGGACGGATCATTTGTTGCCGCAGCAATTAGTTCATCGCCAGTGCCAATAGTAAATTTTGTTCCTCGATTGAAAAAATGAGCTGCTGCCAGACGGATTTGTGTTGAATAGTTCTGTTTTAAAAATTCCAGTTGCTTGGAAACTATTTTATCATCCGCTATGCCACGCAAACCCACCCAATAAAATCCCCATGCTTGACCCGCCTGCTGGATGGAGTCTTTTGGCTTAAACTTATTTAGCAGTGGTAAATCTGTTGGCTGAATCGTTTTGCCAATGGCTTCCAATACCTCTGCGACTACTTCTGAGTTGATATCTTCCATCGCAGGAATGAGTGCATTTACCGAAGCCGTGCCACTTGTTTGCCCCAGACCAAACGCTGCCGCCATCCTGGCTTCTTTAATTGGATCCTCCAGCAACATGGTTCCCAGTTGCAGAGAGGCCGTAGAATCCTGAATGGACGCCAATGCCTTGGCCGCTTCGATCCGATAAATGGAATTTGTATTAAGCAACTGACGAACTAAACTATCTGTTTGCCGATGGTCTTGAAAATCTGCGATAGCTGCAATCGTAGAGTCTGAGAATTTGTTTGTAGGGGTGCTACATCCTGCAAGAACCAGTGCAATAGATAAACCAAAAAGAAATTTGTGTAGCTTCATCAGCCTCGGGAAAATTGCCTAACGCTTTTAAGAAAACCGTGCGCTATGATTTTGCTGCGCGCGCAATAACGTCACTAAACTCTATTGAGGCCTGTTTAATGGAGTATAATAAAAGCCTTACTTCCTTTACGTGAAAGGTGCCATCCGCTTCTGACATTTTATACAAATGAACAAAAGCATCAAGTTTTTTTTCATCAGAACATTTGTTGATATATTCTATCCCCAACTGGTAGATATCACGATTTTTCAGTTGGCTCACCTGATTCTCAAATTCTTCAAACACATCAACAGCGACTCCCTCCGCGTCCCGAATTTTAAGTAACTGCTTCTGCTCATGTTCATCGACCATTCCGTCTATTCCAATTAGCAAATGGACTAGATAAAGAAGTCCCAGGTGATAGTCTCTTTGTGAATCCATAGATTTATTTGTGTCGGAAATATAGGATAAAGAACAAAAAGAAAATATTCTATTTTGATCAGGACATTACCTGATAAACAATGAAGGCGGATAGATAGGCCAGACCAGTCATATAAGCCAGTTGAATAAGTGGCCATTTCCAGCCCTTGGTCTCACGCTTAACGATGGCCAGTGTACTCATGCACTGCATGGCAAATGTATAAAAGATAAGTAGGGACATTCCAACTGCGGGAGTGTAGCGCGGGCCACCCGTTTCTGGGTTAATTTCTGAACGGAGACGCTGCTTAATGGTGGGCTGATCTTCAGTGCTACTAATGCTGTAAATTGCAGCAATAGTACCCACAAAAACTTCGCGTGCTGCAAAAGAGGAAACTAGGGCAATGCCTATTTTCCAATCAAATCCCAAAGGTCGTATCAATGGCTCAATGCCTTTCCCCAACTTGCCTGCATACGAGTGCTCGAGTTTGTAAGCGGCAACACGATTGTCAATCTCGGCCTCCGAAAGTTGAAGAGAACTCAATTCAGCATTCACTACTCTTTTTGCATCATTCATTTCATCGATCGGCCCATAGCTCTTAAGTACCCAGAGAATAATGGATATTGCCAGGATAACTCTCCCAGCCTCGAATACAAAAGTCTTTGTTTTCTCTATAATTGTATAACCTACGTTGGGCCACCGTGGCATTCGGTAGGTGGGCAATTCCATCATTAAAAAACTCCGCTCCGTTGTCTTTAGAATAAACTTCATCGCCCAGGCCGAGAAGATGGCAGCTAAAAAACCCAATAAATAAAGACCCATTAGTACTAAGCCCTGGTAATTAAAAAATCCAAACAGCTTCACATCAGGAATGATGAGCGCCACCAATATTGTAAACACAGGAAGTCGAGCCGAGCAGCTCATGAAAGGAGTTACAAAAATAGTAATGAGTCGCTCTTTCCAATTGTCGATAGTTCGTGTGGCCATGATTGCCGGTATGGCACAGGCCCATCCGGACATTAAAGGCACCACACTTTTCCCGTTCAACCCGAACTTGCGCATGGCCTTATCCATCAAGAAAACCACACGTGCCATATACCCACTCTCCTCCAGTATGGCGATACAGGCAAAGAGGATGGCGATCTGAGGAATAAAGATTACAATCCCACCAATGCCAGGCACAATGCCCTGCGAAATCAATTCAAAAAAGGGACCTTCTGGCAGTTGTCTAGACAAATTGTTACTGAGCCTCGCAAATGATGAATCAATAAAATCCATGGGTATTTGTGCCCACGCAAAAATCGCTTGAAAAATAAGAAACAGAACCCCGAAAAAAATAAGATAGCCACCCACTTTGTGCGTGAGCACCCGATCGATTCCGTGTGACACTCTTTTCCAATCGCGATGCGATGGTTTGACAATCGCCTTGTTTAACAGTTCTTGAATAAACCCATACCGCATCACCGTTTCTGCGCCTTGATATTTGTGGGGAAAGAACTGATGCTCCTTAGCAACCGCTTTAACAAATGCGCGTTGCTCTTGAGTAAGAAAAATCAAATTGTCAGTTTGCTGTAGAAAATGATACGCTTCGTAATCAGTAGCTAGTTTGAAATGATTTTTAATGATCGCGATAACCGGCTTGATCTCGTCCTCAATTTGAAAAACTGATTTCTTGGAGGCGGAAAGCGGCTCCGCCAAAAGTCTCTTCAATTCATAGATGCCGTGTCCCTTTCGGGCGTTGATCATCACAACAGGAACATCTAACAGTGATGAAAGGCGTTTTACATCTATACTTAGACCCGACTTGGCAGCCAGATCCATCATGTTCAAGGCGACTACGGTGGGGATTCTCAAATCAATCAGTTGCGTAAGCAGCAACATGCAATTCTTGAGGTTGGTCGCATCTGCAATCAGCACAACTTTGTCAGGGTAGAGCTCACTTTTTTGGTCGGAGAAAATCTCGGTAACTATCTTTTCATCGAGTGTACGCGGGTAGAGGCTGTAGATTCCGGGTAGGTCAATAATTTCTGCCTGAGTGTTATTGTACAATTGGCAATAGCCCATGCGTTTGTCTACAGTCACGCCAGGAAAATTTCCGATTTTTTGGTTGAGCCCGGTAAGATGATTGAAAAGAGATGACTTACCCGCATTGGGTTTACCAGTTAATGCAATTCGGATGCGGCCGTTTTCCATTAGTTGATAACGGAAATAGTAGAGGCCTCATCAACGCGCAACGACAAATCAACGTCAGAAACGCTAACACAAACAGGATCGCCAAAAGGCGCAGTAAAATTAAAACGGATGGCGGTTCCTGGCAATAAGCCTAACTCTAACAGTTTGAGACCAATTTGCTCGTCAGCAAAACCAGCGATAATGGCCGTTTCTCCGGGTAACATTTCCGCTACATTTTTAGCCATCGTTATTTAGACTGATTTTAAACTGTGCGAATATAGATGGCGAAAAAATGCAAAACAACGATTGCAACCAGTTTCGAGGACGTTGGTATGGATTAATTAGGTCGAAATTTTGAATCCTTTAGAATTCGTTCAGGATTGTTGATTTTCATCAATTTAGGCAACTCATTTCCCCTTGCATTTTGCTCGGCAAATTTGTTGACGATCTGCCAGCCAATCCAAACACCAATTCGCCCCGGGCATTGATCGCCAATTTCTACGGTTGTGGGCCTTTCATCCAAATATTTTTGCTTGACAAGTTTTGACGTATTGAAGAATACTTCTTTTTCAACCAAGTGTCTCCAAATCAAATCTTGGTTTTCGCGTGCGCCTGATATCTCTTTGGACGTGTATCCAATGAAAACACTATCAGGCACGCAGGGCAACATTTGTTTCGCAAAGTAGTAAGCTTTTCCATAGGCAATCATGTCAGCCAACACCGTCTTATCGTCTGGGTTAACACGATTGATCCGGCTATCAATACCGTACAACAACATGGCCGAAGGCACCACAAAGTCCTTGGTATACCTGCGTGCCATATATTCATACATGTTGAGTTTATACTTAGCGCTTCTACCCAAAAAATGATCGAGTCCAACGATGATCAAGGTGTCGCTCACGAACAAGTCCGTTTCTAAACCGGTAATGACCGTTTCGATGCGTGGGACTTTGAAGGTTGTCGGGTAATAATACCTCAAGTTTGTAAATGCTTTGGTAAACTCTTGCTTCAAGGCCGATCCATCTCCAAATACTTTTTTCGTCTCCATCAACAATGTATCAAATGATGGACTCGTAAATCGTTGAAAGAGTTCGTTAATAAAAATAGAGTCATTGGGATAGTCCTGATGATGGAAAAACACATCGCGCATCGCTTGATGTCGCGTAAAGAAACTGACCAATTGTTGTTTGGTTTCAATGGTTGGAATAGAATCCTCCAATGATCTATAATCAAGTTGGATATCGATAGAAGATGTTTCAGGCTGAAACGCGCACTTCTCTTCCTTTTCAGGTCCGCAGGCAGCCAAAAAAATCAAAATGGTTAAAAGCAAAAAAATGGTCTTTTTCATAGGAAATATCTGCCGCGAAGATGCTCAGAATTTTACATAATTGTAAACGAACTGTATCCTTTTCCATTGCCCAAAATCAGATAAAAATGGCGACCTTCGCCCCTTCATTATTGAACAACTCGTGGCTACGCTGAAACACATTGCCATTGCCGGCAACATCGGATCCGGCAAAACTACACTGGCAGAAAAGTTATCCAAACATTACAATTGGATTCCCCTTTATGAATCGGTGGATCACAATCCCTATCTGCGCGATTTTTATGAGGACATGACCCGGTGGGCTTACCATCTGCAAATCTATTTTTTGAACAGTCGCTTCAACCAAGTCAGGCAAATTCGTGAAAGCGAAAAAACCATCATTCAAGATCGCACCATCTACGAAGATGCTCACATCTTCGCAGCCAACCTCCACAAAAGTGGGCATCTGAATAACCGGGATTATCAAAGTTACCTCGACCTTTTCAATTCCATGACCAGCTTTGTGCAGCCCCCCGACTTACTAATTTATCTAAAGGCGGATATCCCTAAACTCGTTCAGCAAATTCAAAAGAGAAATCGGGATTTTGAATTCAACATTAAGTTGGAGTATCTAAAAACCTTGAATGAGCATTACGAAAAATGGATCGCTGGTTACAAACACGGAAAGCTTCTAACTATTGATGTAGATAAACTTGACTTTGTTGAGAACACAGAAGATTTTTCAATGATTGTAGGCCGTGTAGACTTAGAGTTAAACAGTTTATTTGGCTGATTCATCAACTAGACAATAATGAAATCATTCTTGTGTGCATGAACTTCGATTAACAACACAGTACACATCCGAAAAGTGTAAAAAGAAAAGTTTGCTAACTTTGTAATCAGCATGACACCTATAATTCAAAACAAAAAGTATACCGAACAAGAGTATCTAGAGCTTGAGCGAAAAGCGGAGTACAAAAGTGAGTTTTTTGGCGGTGAGATTTTTGCTATGGCTGGAACTACAAACCCACATAACATAATCACCGTCAATTTTTTGATTTTGTTAGGAACAAAATTGAAAGGAAAAGGGTGCAGACCCTATGGATCGGACATGCGGGTTCACACCCCGATCAACTCCCTCTATGCCTATCCGGATATTAGCGTAGTCTGTGGCGAAAAGAAATTTTTGGATAACGTATTTGATACGCTGCTCAATCCAGCTTTTATTTGCGAAGTGCTTTCCAAATCCACGGCTGATTACGATACAGGCGGCAAGTTTATGCGTTATCGGTCAATTGAATCACTGAAAGAGTATTGGGTCATATCTTCATTGGAATGCCGCCTGCAGAAATTTGTGAAACAAACCAATGGCAGTTGGCTGTTGACAGAAACTACCAATGTGAATGATACAGTGTTGATTGAATCGCTTGGCGAAGAAGTCCCTCTTTCAGAAGTGTATTTTGAGGTTGATTTTTCGTAAGTGTACTTACGCAAAAACTTCTAATGATTCTTCACATATCCGTCCCATTTCTCCAGCACTTCAGTGAAATCAGCTGGTAAATCCGAATCAAACTGTAGAAATTTTTGAGTGCTTGGATGAATGAAGCCCAACGTTTTTGCGTGAAGCGCCTGGCGTGGAATAATTTTAAAGCAATTGTCGACAAATTGCTTGTACTTCGAAAATACGGTTCCTTTCAATACCTCGTTCCCACCATAGGTTGCATCATTAAAAAGTGTGTGCCCAATGAATTTCATGTGCGCCCGTATCTGATGCGTCCGACCCGTCTCCAATTTGCATTCCAAAAGAGAAACATAACGCAAATCTTTCAATAGTTTATAATGTGTAATGGCGGTCCTGCCAAAATCACCCTCGGGGAAAGCCGTTGTTATTCTTCTGTCTTTTAAACTGCGCCCTACATTTACGTTGATTGTTCCTTCCGTTGGATCGGGTACTCCCCAAACAATGGCGTTATAGGTCCGTTCAATGCTGTGATCAAAGAATTGCTTCGCTAATGAAGTCATCGCCAACTCCGTTTTGGCAATAACCAATAAACCGGAAGTATCCTTGTCGATTCGATGTACCAGCCCTGGCCGCCCGGCATTGCCTTTCATTTCCGGAAGATTTTGAAAATGATAGGTAAGTGCGTTGACCAATGTACCACTCCAATTTTGATAAGCAGGATGAACCACCATACCTGCTTCCTTATTCACGACCAATAAGTGTTCATCTTCAAAGACAATATTCAACGGAATATTTTCCGGTTTGACATCTGTATCGCGTGGCGGTTCTGGTAACGCGATAGTGATTACATCCAATGGGTGTACTTTATAGTTGGGCTTGATCGGCTTGTCGTTGACCTTGACAAAGCCATCATGAATGCCAATCTGGATTTTTGATCGCGTGGCGTTGGGTAGCCGATCCATTAAAAACTTATCAATTCGAAGCAAACTTTGCCCCGGATCGGCTACAATCCGATGGTGCTCAAACAACTCATCATCCCCTTCTTCCTGCTCTTCTGTCACGTTCATTTCGTTTGTTTCTTTTTTTTCTTCTGTCGATAATGATATTCGTTCAAAATCGCAGCTTCGTTCAAAATTTGTCGAATCTGTTCTTCCCTTTCTTCTAACTCTGCCAGACTGTAGAAATGAATAGATCTTACAAACTTTCTGTCTTTCTTTTCCAACAGTCCGTGTTCATTGGATAATTGGTGACCCCTAACAAAACCGATATATATTCCATCAAAAGTCGGACTTAAGTAGCACAAAGGCCCGTGGAAATAGAAGAATGGAATTTTATAACTGATTTTCTCTTGAACATGTGGTCCCACATCCAAAATCATATTCCTTAAAACAGACATGATTTGCGCTTGTGATTGGGGGAGGGAGGCAATATAGTTGGGGACGCTACTCACGCCACAAAACTACTTTATTAATTCGCCTTTTTCTTATCCTTTAAAATATCGTCAATAATGCTGTTAAAAATAGACATGATCAAACTAAAAGCAAGCGCCCACCAAAAACCATCTACCGAAAAACCGGGCACAAAATGATCGACTAATAGAATGATGACCGCATTGATTACCAAAAGAAATAGCCCCAATGTCATCAGCGTAATGGGTATTGTAAATAGGATGAGTATCGGTTTTATGATCACGTTGGCGATGGATAACAGCAAAGCGGTGAGCAAAGCTGTTTGGTAATCGGTGACATCAACGTGTGGTAGCAGGTAGGCTGTGGCTAACACAGCCAAGCCATTGAGAAAAAATCGAAGGATAAGATTCATTATTTTTTCGGGAAATATCGATACATCTCTTTGCGATTTAAAACCCTTGAGAGAACAACACTTTCTCCCTCCAAATAGAGTCCGATTCGATTGTCACCCACTCGCAGTCGAAAGGCATTTTTTGCACCTTCCATTTTGGTCAAATTCAGTTCTTGCAGCGATGAATTTCTTAGCTTTTCAATACTTGCTTTTACTCTCACCTGCGCGTCCTTGGGAAGTCTTTTTGCATCCCTTTCAAAACTTTTATCAACCAGAACAATCATTTACCGAGTTCGTCAAGAAAATCAGCAGTCTCTTTTTCCGTTAGTCTGCCATACTTTTTACCATCTTCCATTGCCGTTGAGAGCGCAACGTCTTCATCGTTCTCAGAGAAAACCTCAGTATCTATCTGCAAGGTTTTAACTAATGCGTTCAGTAAATCTTCTTGTGATTCTTCTATCTTGAGGATGTAGGTTTTCATTTATAAAAACTCTTTTGGCTTAGTAAAGGTAAGAAAATATTACCTTCGCAGCCATGTATGCCATTGTTGACATCGAGACTACCGGGGGCTACGCAGATCATCACCGCATTACAGAAATAGCCATCTATCACCATGATGGCCTACAAATCACCGATCACTACCACACACTTTTAAACCCTGGTAGGAAGATTCCGCAATTCATCACCGGACTGACGGGAATTACTTCGAGAATGGTGGAAGAAGCGCCCGCCTTCGAAACAGTTGCCGAAGAAATTATGAGTTGGTTAAGGGATCGAATCTTTGTGGCACATAACGCACAGTTTGACTTTAGTTTTCTGAAGAAGGAGTTCGAAGGAGTGGGAATTAACTGGCAGACAAAAAAACTTTGCACCGTTCGGCTAAGTAGAAAAATTATACCGGGTTTAGAGTCCTACAGCCTTGGTCGTTTGGCGGAAAGCCTGGGGATTAAAATCCCTGATCGGCACAGAGCAGGGGGTGATGCACAGGCTACGGCCCGAATTTTTTCGCTACTGCTTCAACGTGACCAAGATGGCGTCATTTCGAAGGCGCTAAAACGGAATTCGGGCGAAACCATTCTGCCGCCAAACCTGCCAAAAGAGGAATTCGATCGACTGCCAGCTAAAGCGGGAGTTTATTACTTTTTAGATGGTCACGGTCAGATTATTTACGTTGGTAAAGCATTAAATATCAAAAAAAGGATAGCTGGACATTTCACCGGTGAGGCGCGTGAATGGAATCGGTCGAACATTCGGAATGAAATTCATCACGTCACTTATGAACTAACGGGAAGTGAATTGATTGCCTTAATTCTGGAATCGCAGGAAATACGAAGGCTTTGGCCAAAGTACAATCTGGCTCAAAAATACAAAGTGGAGGAATGGGGCATCTATGACTATGAAGATCGCAACGGTTATCTGCGCTTTTGTGTAAACCTTATTCGAAAAGGAACCAAACCCTTGATTACGTTTAGTTCAAAGGGTGACGCCTGGAATTTTATGTGGGAAAAAGTAAAGACTTTTGACCTATGCCCTAAACTTAGCGGGCTTCAGCTTGCCAAAGGTTTATGTTTCAGTCACCAATCGGGTGCGTGCAAAGGTGCTTGCCAGGGCGTAGAATCGGTGAAGAAGTATAACAAGCGCACACAAAAGGCGATTGATTCTTTCTTTGAAGCAGGGGAGTCTGTAGCAATTATTGGAAGTGGTCGAATGAGCGGAGAAAAATCTCTGGTGCTCATTGAGAATGGAAATTACATAGGCTTTGGATTCGTACCGAAAGAGGAATCCATCAACTCTATTGACCTTGCACGTAATTTTATAAAGCCAAGCAAAGACAATCGCGTGGTACAGAATTTAGTAAACTCTTACTTACAGAACCCAAGGGGTGCAGAGGTGGTAGCGTTTTAAAATGTCACCAGTTCTCTGTTCTTGGTTTCTATTACAACAAGAACTGGAAACTAGCAACCAGAAACATTCTCTCTATTCGACTAATTCCTTCACCATCTCCCAAACTACCTCCGCTTCATACCCTTTGCCTATGACAAAGCGAGCAATCAAGCTCTTTCTTTTAAATTCATTTTTTTCTGTTACCTGACTCGCCTTTTTTCGAATGAGTTCTTTGAGAGTTCTTTTGTAATCGCTCGCGTCAATCTCGTTCAGTCCGCTTGCTACACACCGTGATGTCAGACCTAACATCTCCAGTTCTTGCTTGATTTTTAATCGCCCCCACTTTTTGATTCTGAACTTTCCACCGGCAAACGCTTTGGCAAAGCGCTCTTCATTCAAAAAACCTTCTGTGATAACCTGCGAAAGAATTTCATCAACCTCGCTGGAATAGAGGCCATATTCAAAGAGTTTGTTTTTTACTTCTTTGTGTGATCTTTCCTGGTAAGCGCAATAGTGTTGAATTTTGACGAGCGCTTCTTTGGGCGACAACTGGATTTTCTTACCGGGTTGTTTCTCCTCAAACATGCTTAAAACAACAGATTAACGCCAGGGAAAAACCAACTTCACGCCTCTCTTTTTCCCTCCAGAAAGATCCAAAAATCCGCGCGTACCTTTTAGATTCCCCTGAATATCCCAATAGTAGTAGGTTCCAAATCTACCGTTGTTATAAGATTGGGAAGAGACGTTGCCGATCCAAAAAGAAGATGAAGAATTGAATGCATCGCCAGGCAACCATGTCAACGCTGGAGATGAATACCGATAGGTTTGCGATTCATCTGATACAAGCCCGAAAGGAGCAAAAGACACTGTTTTTGGTTTCACAACGGCCGGAAATTCATACTTGATTACCGGGGGTTTATCTCTAAACTGACCAAATGCCGGCTGGAGCAAATGAACCAAAACAAAAAATAAAAGAAATTTCATGTCTGTATCGAGTAATGAAGATACATAATTAAATTGGATACACTAAAGATAGTTTTATGAAAGAACTTGTACGCTGCCCGTGGTGCTTAGGCTTCGATCGATACATAACCTACCATGACGAAGAATGGGGTGTGCCCGTGCATGACGACAAAATCCATTTTGAATTTTTGATCCTTGAAGGAGCGCAGGCCGGACTCAGTTGGTCTACCATACTAAAAAAGAGAGAAGGGTATAGAAAGAACTTTGCAGATTTTGACCCCAACAAAGTAGCTCGTTTTTCCGACAAGAAGTTAGAAAAGGTTTTACTGGATCCGAGCATTGTACGCAATCGATTAAAAGTGTTTGCAGCCGTGACAAACGCCAAACAGTTTTTGAAGGTGCAAGAAGAGTTCGGCAGTTTTGACAAATACATTTGGGGCTTTGTAGGTGGCAAGCCCATTGTTAACAAGCGCAAAACAATGAAAGAAGTGCCCGCCACCACGCCAGAGTCAGATGCGCTGAGCAAGGATTTGATCAAGCGCGGATTTAAGTTCGTAGGTAGTACTGTTATCTACGCGCACATGCAAGCATGTGGGCTAGTAAATGATCACTTGGTGGATTGTCATCGGCATACCCAATTATCACACTTAAGTTTACTTTAAATACAAGAACAAAGATTTTGAGTTTCTATTCAAAAATTCATTCTGGTTAACAGAAACCATTATTTTTATGATTAAAACTTAATCGAATCCCCCCCCATGAAGTTTCATCAAGTCTTTCTGTTTCTACCGCTATTAGTTTTAGGGACATTTTGTTCAATTGGTCAATCTAAACAAATCAAAAAAGAAAACAAGAAATCATGGATCAAAAACATTGCCTTTGACAAAGATGCATTACCAGAAGAGGGACAAGAATCATCCTATTACTACTTGCTAGTAGATGAACAAGAGAATGTTTCAACTCAGGAGTCATTTTTGCACAATGCCTATAAAATTCTGACCAATGAAGGACTTCAAGAAATGTCTGATCTCAGTTTCGAGTTTGATCCTTCTTATGAGCAACTAGTTTTTCATGAAATATCCATTCACAGAAATGGAAACATTATAAATCAACTCCCTAAAGAGATTCGGACGCTACAACGAGAACAAAGTATGGATCGGAATCTCTATGATGGATCTCTAACGGCTGTTATCAACTTAACAGACGTACGTATAGGCGATATTGTTGAGTATTCTCTAACTCGAAAGGGATACAATCCTATCTATGAACGGCATTTTAGTAGATGGAGGAATTTCAATTATAGTACGGCTACAGAAAAGGTCTTTTTACGCTTGAACGTACCGACCACCCTCAGCCTTTCTTTTAAGCATTTAAATACGACTAATAAACCGAAAATTCTTAAAGAGCGAGATCAGATTTCTTATACTTGGGAAATTGCCAGGTCAAAAGGCGTTCTAAGAGATAGTAATGAACCTGATTGGTACTACCCGTATGAGGCAGTAGTGATCACGTCTTTTAAAAATTGGGCTGAAGTAGCTCAATGGGCCGCAAAACGATATCAAGTTAGCGATCAAGATAAGCAGATTGTTTCACGTGAGATATTACCAAAGTTTAAAAGCCCAACACAAGAACAATATGCTCTAGAAGCCATTCGCTTTGTCCAAGATGATATCCGATATCTTGGTTTCGAATCTGGGCTAAACTCGCACAAGCCGCACCCTCCAATACAAGTATATAGACAACGATTTGGTGACTGTAAGGACAAGTCCCTTTTACTTTCAACAATTCTAAACGCTAACGGCATCGAATCATATCCCCTACTTGTGAATACTGTTTATCGCAATAAGCTTTCTGAGCAACCTCCACTTATAGGTTCTTTCGACCATTGTGTCGTTCAATTCAGTATAAATGGCAAAAAATTCTTTGTGGATCCCACCATCAGCAGCCAAGGTGGTGACTTGAATAGTTACCATTTTCCAGACTATGGAAAAGGTTTATTGGTGAATTCCAACTCTTCCGATTTGATTGATCTTCCCAGTTCTCAAAAATCGTCCATTAAAGAGGTTCAGACATTTGACCTCGCTAGTATCGGAGGCGAAGCAATGATGAGAGTTGAAACTACATACAGGGGATCGGAAGCAGATTATCAGCGAGGATACTACGCCAATAATTCTTTAGAAAAGATTCAGAAAGACTATATCACATACTATGGTAATCTATACCCCGATGTACAGAAATTTGAGGCAATACAAATTGATGATGACCGAAAGGCCAATGTCTTTAGGATTAAAGAAAAATATAAAATCCCAACGTTTTGGAAACCCTATCCTGATCAAAAGGAAAAAATCCATTGTGAATTCTACCCCCAATCGTTGGAGGGATATTTTAATGTTTCAAAATCATCGTCACGATTGGCTCCATATCGTCTAGTTTACCCATTAAATTTTTCGCACGAAATTCATGTTACACTGCCTGAAGAATGGCCAATAAACTCTAGTCAAGTTGATCTTAATGGCGATTGTTATGAATACAATTATAAGATCATTTATGAAGACAAGTTCCTTTCATTGCTTACCAATTATACCACAAAGCGCGAGTCGGTTGCAGTAGAGGATTTTGGAAAATTTATAGAAGATCACAGCAAAATGATGAGTAATCTAAGTTACTCTCTTAGCTATGATAAGTCATTTGCTAAGAATACTTCAAATAAATGGCCGGGCTTGATTGTCACAGTTCTTTCTTTATTGCTTGGGACGGGTCTTGTAATTTGGGTGTATTTCAAATATGATCCAGTCCCGTTTTATCCTGCCGCTTGGGGTATTCCCATTGGGGGTTGGCTCATTTTAGTTGGACTTGGTGTCTCCCTAACACCACTTCGTTTGCTCTACGATTTTTTTTCAACTGACTACTTGCTTTCAGGCGAAGGATGGTTATCAATGCTGTATACAAAACGCTATGAATATTTTATCTTTCTTTTGTTAGAACATATTTACAACGTGGTGTATTTGCTTATTTCTGTATTGGCCGTGATTTTATTTTTTCAAAAACGCACATCAGCGCCTATGCTAATCTCAATAATTTATGGAGTTTCTTGTGTAGTCACAATATTTGACACCGTACTCGCTGTTCAAATGGATTCCAACACGACAATTGAGTATAGAGAGTTACTTAGGAGTATAGTAGCTGCCGCCATCTGGATACCTTATTTACACAAGTCTCAAAGGGTAAAAAAGACATTTGTTGTCAGCAAAAACAATAGGGAAGGGTAGAAAAGCGTAATTTAGACATCTAGAACAGTTCACTAGCTGTATATTACCTGCTTACTTTAACCGCACCGCCACCCACATATAGGCGGGTACTGCATTCGGGTTGTACTGTCCATAGCTTCCGCCAAAATTTCTACCTGCCTGCCCTCCGGCAGGTGCAGGTGTTGGCGCTTTACCTATATCAAATTTGCCTGTTTCAAAACTTACACCTAGTACCGGAACACTTGCTTTGTCTATTTTAAATGCCTTAAACGGAATCTTCGCTTCGTACAAATAGGCACCATCTGCGGCTACTGTAATCAGCGCTTCAATACCATTCATTAACCCTAGTCGGCTGGAAACAATGTTGTCTTTCGCTAAACCAATCAACTCAAGAATTTCAACCTCATCCAATATTCGCTTCTTGGCAGCAATCCGCTCAGTAGGATCCTGAGGCCAGGGTTCTTGTTCTTTTTTAAGCTGTTTTGGATCCTTAGCTATCGGGTACTTCAGCCCTAACCGACCTTTTTTCTTTCCATTTACATCAAGCTTTAAAATCAATCCGAAAAAAGCAATTTTTTGTTGGGTGATATCATCTGTCACCTTTACCCGGAAATAAAGATTAGACTCGTCATTCCCAAGGTTGTAGAGAAACTTCCCGTCTTGATCAAGCAACCATTCGGTACTCCACTCGCTAGGGTCGGCATCAATGACAATCGGAACCGTAGGCTGATAGCTTTCTCGAGGGCCTTTTTGGGCAAATGAAGCCCCTCCAAAGAGAACGAGACATAGAAACAAACATTTCTTCATGGAAAGTCAATTTTGCCGTAAGGTAACGCCAGCAGCGGCTGGAAGCAAACACTTGGCAATGAAACAGAGTCGGCTGGTATTTATCTAAACCTATTCGTTTCTCAATTTGCCATGTTTCGACCCGCTAACGATTTAACCATTATAACGCAATCACCTTGGTTGTCCCCTCCCCAAACTGACTAATCACCCGCACTGCTATTTTCTGTCCTTTCTTTTTAATCTCGATGGGATGGGAGATATGACCATACAGCATTTGGTTACTTCAAACTTGCCCATGCTGGTGGTTTGGGTGGCGCCTTTTATGTCGCTTTCAAAACTCGTTATGCTTTTTATTCGAACCCCTTGATTTGTCTATTGGATATTTTATTTCGTTAATTTTCAATTTATTCAAAATCATATCTTTTACATCAAATCCATAATTATCAGCAAGCAAAAACGCACTATAAAATACGTCTGCAAGTTCATTCTTCACTTGTTCAATATTCGCATCTTCAGACTTTTTCCATAAAAAGGTTTCAAGTAACTCAGCCGACTCGATATTTAAACAAATTGCAAGATTTTTTGAATCGTGAAATTGTTTCCAATCCCTTTCATCTCTGAATTTTTTAATTTCCGTAATGATTTCTAATAAATCTGATTTCATCCTCTGTAAATATTAGTATTGTGCCAATCAATGTATTTTGCATTTGGCTTGTCTATCTCCCTGTTTGGTAGAAAAAGTAACTCCTTACCATGGTACTGATAATATTCTTTACCATTCTGAAATTCTTCCTTAATTCTAGGACTAACTTCTATCTTTAAATCATTTGTGATTGTTAAATATCCACCGTCAAAAAGTTTGTGCATGTCTGAACGAAGTAATAATCCATTAGAAATAAAATGCGGCCCAGACTCGGCATAAGATTTTATATGAGCAGCTTCCAACACTGGTAAGGTTTTTTCACCTGTAATTGAACATCTTCTTGAATAAGCATCAGTTACTAAAACACGAAATGCACCTTGCCCTAATCTTACTTTAGTAAGAATGGAATTTCCATATGCTGGTGATGCTGTTTCTTCCAATAAGAACTGACTTTTACCTTCATCAATTGAATTGATATGCAAATATTTTTCTAATAGTATTTCAACTTTACTCCAAATTTCCTTTCCGACTGCATCATTAGAATCGTAAGATTTACCCTGAACAATGCTTTTGCCCCAATCAATTGGAGTTGCAATCCAATCTTCTTGTTTGAAGAATATTGGATTTGTAAGAACGATACAACCTATTGTTGGATTTATATTTTGTTTATCAGTTCGATAATTTAATATCATTCTCCTAAATTCCTCATAAGTACCACATCCATTCCTGTTTCTAAATGTATCCCAAGCAATTGATATTGGTAAAAACGTATGACTTGAAAAAAAGCCAATCCCACCAATGGCACTAAGTGGGCTTTTAAGTTTGAATAAAAATGGCGCTCCAGCTTGTATGACTTTAAAAGTAACCGTGCCACCTGGCTGCCAGAAATTTATGTCTTCTGGATTAATGTTACTCAAAAATTTGAACCAATTATTGTCCGTTACTCCTAAATAGAATTTCATGATATCAATAAATCAATTCTTGGCCATGGTCTTTTTATTTTTCTACCATTTTCCTGGTATCAGGAAAATGGTTTCTATTTTATTTTTTTTAAGCTTTTATTTCCTATCAGCGATTTCATTTGAGCAATTGCAACTTTGTTTAACTGTTGTAGTCTTTCAGATTGTGTTAATTCTTGATGAATAAGGACTGCATTAATGCTTTCCAAATTTGACAATACCACTAATTGTTCCAACGATGCCACATCTCTGATGTTACCGTCAGCTTTAGGATTTGCATCACGCCATTGTTTGGCTGTAACCCCGAACAGTGCTACATTGAGCAGGTCGGCTTCATTGGCATACACAAAGGTTACTTGTTGTTTACTTAGTTCTTTCGGAATCAGGTTTTCCTTAATTGCATCTGTGTGGATTTGGTAATTTACCTTAGCCAGGGTACGCTGTAAATTCCATTCTAATTTCAACCGGTCGTTTTCATCTTTTTTAAGGCGTTGAAATTCGTTAACAAGATAAATTTGAAATTCAGGGCTTAACCACATTGCAAAATGGAAAGCAATGTCTTTATGGGCATACGTGCCACCGTACCTGCCTGCTTTTACCACCATACTGGTTGCAGCAGTCCGCTCTATCCACTGCCCAACCGACATAATGAACCTATTCACTCCCGCTTCCTGTTCAATTACCCCGAATTCGGGGTAATTGAAATTGGGGTTGTTTATTTTTTCCCAAGTACCCAAATACTCCAAGGTGTTTTTGTTTGTTATCCATTTACCAATTAACCCACTACCTTCTTTAAAACTTCCTGTCATATCAGTTAAGCTGATATAATCGGTTTCATTTTGAACAAACACAGTAATTTCTGTTCCTTTTACATGTATTGTTTTATTTTTTGCCATTTTATATACTCTGAATTTTTTCGATTAATTGATTTTTAATGTTTCGAATGTCGTTGGCCACTTCAATGAAATGCCATTCAGGATAGTTGTATTTGTCTTTTAGTGAGTTTACAGCGGGAAGCCAACGGTTTTCAATAAACCATTTCTTTTCTTCTTTGTCTTTGCTCATGCCGCTGATTTCAATAATCAGGTTCTTAACTTTTCCGTCTTTGCCTTTTACTCTTGCAATAAAGTCGGGATAGTATTGCCTGTCCTTTCCACCCATTGCATAGGGTATTATAAATCCAAGAAACTGATTCTTTACATAGCTCTCTACCTTCAGTTCTTCCAATGTTTTTGCGGCAATGGCTTCCCAATCGCTATCCATTACTACATAGTTTACATGGCTGCGTTTGGTTGGGTACACTTCTTTGATGGTGTTGCCATTTACATACTTGGTGCTACTGAACTTATTATAGTAATTGAACACTGGCCGGATATGTTCAATGGTATTGATATGAGGATTAATACCCCGCGCTATATGATCCACTATTTTCTTGGGCTTCTCGAAATAAAGAAGTCTTTTGTATTGTTGATCTTGAATGTTAAGCAAAACGACTTTTGTATTGTACCATTCTTCTACAATCTTTAGTAGCTTGTTGAAGCGTTGAAAGTTGGGGTTTCCTTCGTCATCGCTAAAGTGATATTTAATTAACTCTTTTGTGATCAGGAAAATCAATTCTTTGTCTCTCTTTTCCAACACTGATTTTACCTCAAGTTTTTCCTCCGTAGCAGAAATAGGGCTTGCCATTGTTGTTTCCACAGGAAACTTGGAACCATCTATTTCAAAGTTTTCAATTTTGCTAAAGTCATATTTTATACTGCCATCGTGATTTTCTACGCGGTAGCCGATCAGGTTAGGAAACTCAATTTCCATGTCCTTCTGCCTTTCGGGCAAAGCGGCAACGTGGTTAATATCAACAGGCTCAGCAGGTGCTTCTGACTTACCGCCTTTAAAAAGTTTGAAGGGAACTCCAATTATGTGGGCGTATTCAGGTGGAAATTTTTCAATCAGGTTTTCAGGCTTGAACTTATGCTTTTCCTTTTCTGATATTTCCTCGCCTGTATCCTTGCGGTAGGTCTTTAAAAGATAATTCATTCTACGCAAAGCTCGGCCAGCTACTTGCTCGCAAAGCAATTGTGAATTGAAAGCCCGTAAGCCCATAATGTGAGTTACCGTGTTTGCATCCCAACCCTCTGTAAGCATGGAAACTGAAACCACGCAGCGAATGTGTGCGCCAAGGCGACCTTGCTTGCCAACCGTATTAACTACTTCCCGAAGTATTTCAGCGTCTGTAATATTTTCCGTGCTGCCTTGTCCGTGAATACGGGCATAATCTTTTTTAAACTCTTCAATTTCAGATTCAAATATCTTTTTGAATTCGTCATTAATTTGTTCTCCGTTTTCTAAGGCATCACTATCAATGAGAAGTGTGGGAGGTCTTTTAAGCGGTCGGCTAGTTGATGTTTCGTAATTAGAGAATAGCTCTTTAGCCCCTGATACGGTAACTAATTCTCCTTTTTCATTTTGGTATTCATAGCCCGCTATGTATTTATACACTTCTTTGGAAACAGAAGTGTTATTGCATACCACAATAAATACCGGTGGGGCTGAAAAAATATTTACTTTCTCCTCGCTGTACTTTCTTATTCCATTAAAGTAGCCTACATAGTGGTTATAGAATTGATCTAATGCACCTTTTACTAACGAAGGTAGTTGTGGTGGCTGTTCCTTAATGGTTGTGCCTTCGGTATGCGCTTCGCTCTTTTTCTTTTTTTGTCCTTTGCGTGGTAAAGCATTTGGGTCTTCGTCCATTACTTTTCTGTATAGATCACGCAATACAGGCATGGTGAGTTCTTGTGTGCTGTCGCTTTCTGGCAAGAATGGAATTTTAACCAATCCACTTTCTATGGCTTCGATCAATCCAAAATCAGAAACAACCCACGGAAATAAACTGTAAGGTGGATAACCAGAACCCGTCAAATAATAGGGCGTTGCCGAAAGATCATAAACACTTTGCAGCTTAAACTTTTTAGCGATCTCTTTCAACCCGCTGAACCAAACGGCAGCCCTTGCGTTTTCGTCCGATTCTTCGTTGTCTGTTGTTTTGCTTTTTGATTTAGGTAAATAACAATGGTGGGCTTCATCGTTTAAAATCAAGACTCTGCTTCCTGCTTTAAATTTCCCTAAGGTTCGTTTTACTACTTGTGCAAAGTCTTCTTTATTGCCAGTGTCAATCTTTTCTCCTTTTAGATTTACTTTACCGTCAAACGGACTTCTCTTATTTCCTTGCAATATCTTAGGCTCGAAGGTATGGTAGTTGGTAATGATGAGGCGGGCGTTGAGATTCTCTAATCGCTGTTCCATGTTTTGCGGAACAAGACTTCTTATTCGATAGTAGTCTGCAATGTCTTTTGGGTTTTTATTCTTTGTGTCAACAAACAAAACCCCTAATCTATCTTTGATGGTTACGCCTGGGGCAACAATAAGGAAGTAGTCTGCAAAGCGAGTGTCGTTTCTGTATTCTTGGCGATTGAAATAATGGTATGAGATTAAACAAGCCATCACAACTGTTTTGCCTGAACCTGTTGCCATCTTAAATGCAATACGCGGAAGTTGATCGGCAGGGTCTAAGCTGACCGTTTGCTGATGGCTTCTCAGAAGGTTAAGAATGTGCTGCCCTGCGTTGGACTTTTCTGCAACTTCATTTAACCAAATGGCAGTTTCAACGGCTTCTTGCTGTGCAAAAAATAGTTTCTTGGTAACAAGTCTTTCAGGATTGTTAAACCAAAAGTTTAGAAGCTCTTTTGTTACCCTTGTTGTGTTGGGATATTTCTCGATCCGCCATTTGTCAACTTCTTTTCGGCAAAGGTTAATGATGTTAGTTCCGTATTCTGCCGCATCATCGTTCCATTCAAATACTTCTTTTTGGCCTGTCTGTCGGGTTGGAATAACTGCCGAGTCTGGCTTAAATATTCTACGGCCTACAACGATATTGTTATAGTCCAAATTTCCCTCGCTGTCGGTGTCGTAATGATGCGTAGGTTCTAAGTAGGGACTATTTAGTATCGGATTATTTGAAATCATGTATAGCACGAGCTTTAAGCTTAAAAATAGGCAAAAACTGGTTATAATTGAGAGATTTGGTTTGCGGAATGGTTTGATGCCAGCCGTTGGTTTGGATTCGAAATGAATTAATTGTTTTTCTATTCCCCATTTACGTTTTAACTTGGAGCTATGAACAAGCGTGGATTTTTAAAAAGCGTAGCTACACTCGGGCTGGGTGGCCTACTACCGGCAGAAGCCTTTGGAAATTGGGTGCAAACGTTCAGTCATAAAACGGCTGATGAACTTGCAGGCGATGAAGCATTTTGGGAAGGCGTCCGAAAAGGATATCGATTAAAGCCCGACTACATAAATCTTGAGAACGGTTACTACTGCTTTCTTCCACAAGAAACACTCGAAAATTATATCAACCATGTTCGCGAAATAAACTACCAGGGATCGTATTACATGCGGACGGTGCAGGGGGATAACAAGAAAAAAGTTGTAGCGAAATTGGCCGAAGTAACTGGTTGTTCGGCCGATGAAATTGCCATCACACGCAACACCACTGAGTCTCTGGATACCGTGATCAATGGCATTTCCTGGAAAGCTGGCGATGAAGCCATCATGGCGGAGCAAGATTATGGTTCTATCGTGAACATGCTCAAGTTGATGGAAAATCGCTATGGCATTGTTCGCAAGACTGTCTCAGTACCTAACCACCCTTCGTCTGATGAAGAAGTGGTGGAACTCTATCGAAAGGCGATGACCCCAAAGACCCGATTGATTTTAGTGAGTCACATGGTCAACATCACAGGGCAAATACTACCCATCAAAAAAATTAGTGACATGGCCCATAGCCTTGGAGCTGAAGTGTTGGTGGATGGAGCCCACACGTTTGCGCATTTGAATTTTAAAATACCAGATTTAGGTTGCGACTATTATGGAGCCAGTTTGCATAAATGGTTGAGCGTACCCCTAGGCACAGGATTGTTGTATGTGCGCAGTGGAAAAGCTGCTGGCCTCTGGTCGTTGATGGCCGATTGGGAAATGAAAGACGACATCAACCATCTGGGACATCGCGGTACCCATCCGGTGGCCACCGACTTAGCCATATTAAATGCGATTGATTATTACCAAGTCATTGGTGCAGATCGCAAAGAAGCGCGCTTGCGCTACCTGCAAAACTATTGGACGAGTCGCGTGAAAAGTCTGCCGAATATTTTGTTAAATACACCAACAGATGCTGCACGTTCTTGCGGCATCGCCAATGTGGGTGTTAAGCAAATGAAGCCAGCTGACTTGGCTAAAACACTGTTGGAAAAATATAAAATCTGGACGGTGGCTATCGACAGTGCCAATGTGCAAGGCTGTCGCATTACACCAAATGTATATACTACGTTGGCTGAATTAGATGTTTTTGTGAAAGCACTTAAAGAGCTTGCAGCTTAACTTTCAAGAGCGTTGCTAATCTTTAAACCCGTTTGCTAAAACTTTTTCCGCTTCCTTATTTTGGGGGGTAAAATCTAATTGAGCCATTCTTCTCGGGCCGTGTGGATACCACTTCCAAAAATAAACACCAGCCATCCATGGCTGTTTCCAAACGGTTTCAAAAAAAGCGCGGTAACAATTTGCCTGGCATGCATCCGAAATTTCCGCGCCACTATCTTCCTTGGGCCATACCCACGGCTCAATGCCCGCGTTCGTGTCGCTGCGATAGCCTATCTCGGTAAACAACACAGGTTTCATAAACTTTTTATGTACTCGCTCGATGGACTTAATGGGCAAAACCCAGCCATTTTTCAATTCACTTACTGAATGGCTCTTGTCGGTGGTGAGAGAGAAGTAAGCTTGTATGCCAATAAAATCGAGCGCATCCCAGAATGCAATTTGCTCATATTCTTCATGAAAGTTGGCGGCATACGTCAATTTCCCTTTGTAGACGGATCGTACTTTGGCAATGATCGCACGCCATTCTTTTTCCTTTCCAATGGTTTGATGAAGTTCAGTGCCTATACAAAAGAGCCCAATCTTGTTTTGTTCAGCCAACTCAGCATAATGCAAAATAAATTTCTCGTACAACCGAAACCAGCGCTGCCAGGCAGTATCGCTTTTCATCGCGATTTCTCCCGGCCAACTATTGCCCACCCAAATGTGAGGTTTTAAGACGGTATGAATGCCTGCCTTACGCGCCAACTCAGTAGTCTTTCTGATGCCTTCATCCGACTCGCCCCACCAAACTTTTCCAACGCTAAAATCAGTACGGATACTGGAAGTGTTTGGTTCTCGCTGAAAAGCAAAGGGAGTTTGCGATATCCAATTGATATTGCACTTCTTGAGAATAGCTATTTCCTTTTCAGTCACTTCTTGTCGCCCGCCTACCCAACAAACACCTTTTTGTTTTTTACCGTCCTGAGCGAGTAATGCGAACGACAATAAAGCAAAAATAAAAAGGAAGGCACTCTTCATCGTTCTATTTTACCAATAGAACATCTCGATTGCGAATCCAAATTGCTTTTGAAAGTCTATTTTGTGACCGAATAGCAAAATGGAAACTAAAGCTAAGAGGTACTAATGAAGCCATAGAAGTCGCTAGTACTACATTTGGGTTGAACTGATCCCTTGAGTAAAGTAAGCCACCGAAAAACAATCCAAGACCAATCGAATAAGTAACAATGAATTTCTTTCTGTCTGCCTGATATCCTCGATAAGCTTCTAACCCTTGAGCGGTAAAATTGAATTCGTTTGAAAGGTTTCGTAGCTTGAATGATTGGTTATTCTTGATGTACCCGTTGCCGCTCAGGTAAATTGTTTCCAATTCGTATTTTTTAAAAAATGATATTGAATCGGTTTGAGCCATTGCCGAGGATTGGATCATCAGCAAAAACAAGGTCACGATTTGGGAAGCAAGTTTCATTACAAAGCGAATATAATAAAATCACAATTTCCCCGCAATAAAAAGGATGCCTCAAATTTTCATATCGAAAAGTGAAATAATTTTTTCTTTTAGGATCAATTTTACCTGTTCCATAGGTATTAAGGCGCCCATTTCTTTTTGCAAGGAGGTCACCGCCTTATCATCAATTCCGCAGGGAACAATGTGATTGAAATAATTTAAATCAGTATTAACGTTGAAGGCAAGACCGTGCATGGTTACCCATCGACTGGTTTTTACTCCCAAGGCGCAGATTTTTCGGGGCGCACCATTCTCAAAATCTATCCAAACACCTGTCAAACCCTTTATGCGCCCTGCCGAAATTTGAAATTCCTGCAACGTTTGAATAACTGCCTCTTCCAGCAGTCGCATGTATTGATGGATATCAGTAAAAAAATTCTCAAGGTCAATCACCGGATAAACAACCAACTGACCAGGGCCATGATAGGTAATATCTCCACCTCGGTTGATGGCATAGTAGCTTGCTTGGATGGTATGAAGGTCTTCTTTTTTAATTAACAAGTTCTTTTCATCACCGCTTTTTCCTAAAGTGTAGACGTGGGGATGTTCACAGAAGATTAAATGGTTGTTCGTTATCCTTTGTTCGTTGCTCGGAAGATCACGATTTTGCTTTTTGATCTCCAAATTCTTGTTGAACAAATCCGTTTGATAATCCCAAGCTTGTTGGTAGTCGATCAAGCCGAGATCGATGAACTGGGTAGTTGTATTGATATGAGGATTCAAAACTTTTTTTGCCTAATAAAATTTTCTTCAATAACCGTGATTGCATTTTCCGAATGAAAGTTTTCCCTTCGAAGAAGATCTACTACAATTTCTCCAGGCTGCGAGGGGTAAAATTTAGATAGTCGAAAATAGAACACTCCCTGGATAGGAATTAATCCATCTCTAAAAATGAGCAACCCAAAGTCCCTATCAAAAGTAAGAATTAGTCTTTGTTCGCGATTTGCCAAATGGACAACCTCTTCATCAGAAATTCCCGGATAAGATCTTAAAATGCTTACCACATCAAATTGTTTGCCTTTTAGTAGATCGACACTTGCCATGGGAAAATTCTCATCAGCAAGGAGCTTATTCATACCGACAATTTTGATTCGAAGAGTAATCCTTCTTTTAATCCATCTTGGGCAAAGGCAAATACGGCCAGAAGATCATCCTTTTTAAGTGTGGGATAGTTGGCCAATACTTCTTCTTCTTTCCACCCATCAGCAAACAATCCTAATAGAAACTCAACAGAAAGTCTTGTGCCTTTCACAATTGGCTTTCCGGCAAGTATATTATTATCTGAAACTATCTTTGTTCTCCATTCCATATGTCTAATTTAAACTAAATCGATCTAAAAACCGTATGGCCTTTAACTATTTTAACTTACTCAACTCCTCCTTCAGGTAGTCAACCGCCTCAATTGTGTTTGACTCCACACCATTTTCCTTTGCCAGATAATATGAGATCCAATCGGTCAGGTGAATGAGGTAATAATATTGCTCGAGCAATGAAGCTCCCTCCGCAACGATATCAATAATGGGATTAGACCTTTTTTCAAAAATAGGTCGGCAAATCTCCATTCGCTTTTCCACCCGCTCGTGGTCATGGTCTGAATATAAATAAATCACTTGGGCATGCTGCAAGATTGTTTCCGGAAACTGCCAGCCCACAATTTCATTGTGGTTCATTTCAGGAAATGTATTGACGTGAGCTAACTGCTTTGCATTTTCATTTATCTGGTTTTGAAAACGAATGGCCATTGCTTTCAATCGTTCATCGCAGTAGATGATAGGTAGCTTACCCTTCAGTTTTCTTGCGATAATCTCCGCTTCTGATTCAACTGCTTTTTGGCCACGGTTAAGGTATTCGATGGCATTCTCGGTTTCTTTGATAAAAGCCGCACCAATCAGATTAGTGTGGTAGAGTGCATACATAAGTGAAACAATCATGTAGCCCAGTTGCCCTCTTGCACTTGAAGATTCTCCGGGAATCTGAATCCAAAACAGATTATATTCCTTTGCCAGCTCCAGCATTTTTCCACCAGAAGTAATACAAATAATATGAGCGCGCTTTAACATGGCTTTGTTGATTGCAGACAGCGTCTCTTCGGTATCACCGCTGTAAGAACAGGCAATGAAAAGTGTATGAGGGCTCACAAATTGCGGAATGTTATAGCCTTTTGAAACTACTATTGGAATCGGAATGCGCCCGAACGTGAGCGATTCTACTAAGTTCGCGCCAATGCCCGATCCGCCCATGCCAGTTATCAAGACATTTCGGATGTCGCTACCCGGGCGTACCAAGTCTACAGATTGACCAATTTTTAGTGCGCTGGCGAGCTGCAGTGTAAAGCCTTCAATTAATTTTTTCATTCTTTCGTATCTTCGATCAAAGGTAGATTATTTCCAGTGAGCGATAAAATCAAAAAAGGAAGAGAGGGCGAAGAAATGGCAGCCCGTTTTCTTATCGACAAAGGGTTTGAAATTGTGGAACGCAACTATCGCCACAAGAGATCAGAAATCGATTTGATAGTGAAAAAAGACAATTGGCTCATTTTTGTCGAGGTAAAATTGCGGTCTTCTGATGCCTATGGCTATCCCGAAGATTTTGTCGACTATAAAAAAGCAAAAAATATTGTGGACGGTGCCGAGCAATATACCTATGACAAAAATTGGCAGGGAAACGTACGCTATGATATCGTGTCTATTCGTTTACAACAAGACCAAACGGAAATTATTCAGATTGAAGATGCGTTTTATTAAGTTGGAGGTAAGAAGTACGAATTACGATTAATCACCTAAAAACTCGTACAACGTAATTCTTACCTCACACCTCAGTATCACTTAGCATAAATTTCCTTTCCCCTATCGTCCCACTCTTTTCTTATGTATGGCTTACTATCTTTTTCAAATGGCTCTTTGGGATAACTGATGATTCGTTTGCGTTTCCCATTCGCATAGTTCTCAATCCAATCGCCTACTTTTTCATTAAACCGATATTCACCACGCACTGCTACTTGCCCATTTTCATGGAGTAGATAATAGTACCCCTCCTTCTCTCCATATTCTACAGGTGTAATCTCCTTAAGTTTTTTTCGTTCGGCAGGGTCATAATAAGTGATGCGCGACTCCTTTGGCCAGCCCTTATAATATTTCTCTTTGTCCTCCAGCAAATCTTGCATATTGTGGCGCATCCAACGGCCATGCCGGGTTCCTTTGAAGTAGATGCCTTCTTCTACTACTGCTTGTCCAACCATTTTTTTATAGGGCCCATGCAAAAGCACTCCCTTTTTAGGGTCGAATCTTTCCGTTTTCTTAATCTGCCTTTGTGCAAAATCAAGGTAATAGATGTCTCTCGCAAACGTATTTGGGACATCCGGCTTCTTGAGCACATAGAACAACTCAAGCGTCACCTTCTCACCAAAGCCTTTTCGTGTAAATGCCTTCTTGGTTTTGATTCCGTAGTAAACCCTTCTTTTTGGCTTTTTCTTTTTGGTAACGATGGGCTCTTCTTCTTTTTCTAATTCCAGGAGCGTAAAAGGTTTGTCGGTATCAAATGTAAACTGTCCCTCTTGCACCTTGGGTTCGGTGCCTTGTGCTAAAAGGATCGAGTAGGAAAGAAAAGTAAAACAGAAAAGAACAGACTTCATAGTTGTTAAACGAAGATAGTGGAAAAATATTTTGCATGAAAAAGGGCTTCTCGCAACAAGAAACCCTTTTTGCAAAATGTCACAAAACTATTAGCCTACTAACTCAACACTTCTCTTGATAAAAGCGGTCAAATCCGCTCCGGTTAACATGCTTTGCGATAGCAATCCCAAATCGTAGGCCTGTTTGGCAAGCTTCGTTTTTTGATCTTCGCTTTCCGCTTTCAATATGCGTTGTATAATCGGGTGATTGCCGTTTACTGCTACGTTGTAATTGTCAGGCATGCTTCCCATAAAACTCATGCCTCCACCACCTCCGGTCTTGGCCATGTCTTTCATCCTGCGCATCCACTCGCTCATGGTAATCGTGATAGGAAGATCGTCAGGAGAAAGCGACTCTATCGCAAGTGTCATTGCTTTGTTGTTGATCGCCTTTTCAAAGATTCCTTTAACCGTTTCCTCCTCTTCCTTACTCAACACGCTGGCCATCGCATCTGTTTTCACGATCAACTTGTCGATGATATCGCTATCAACTCGTTTCAATTGTGTTTTTTCTAACTTCTGTTCAAGGTTACCAATGTAGTGGCTATCCAAAACGCCATCCATCATGAGTACATCGTATGATTTTCCTTTGGCCGCCTGTATAAAGGCATCTTGTTTGGCTTTATCAGTTGTGTAAAGGTAGATGACGTGGCCTTCCTTATCAGTCTGATTTGTCTTTACTTTTTCCGCATACTCATTCAACGAGAAGTATTGCCCATCCACATTTTTCAGTAACGAAAACTCTTTCGCTTTCTCATAGAATTTTTCATCGCTGATGTTACCATAGCGCACGAAAACGCTGATATCATCCCATTTCTTCTCAAATTCCTTGCGATCTTTGATGAACATATCCACCAACTTGTCTGCTACCTTTTTGGTGATGTGCGTGCTTATCTTTTTCACGTTGGCATCCGTCTGCAGGTAGCTGCGTGATACATTCAATGGAATATCCGGAGAATCCAACACGCCATGTAACAACATCAGAAAATCAGGCACTAAGTCCTTTACCTCATCCGTAATAAACACTTGGCGAGAGTAAAGCTGAATTTTGTTTCTCTGTATTTCGAAATCATTCTTGATTTTGGGGAAGTAAAGTACTCCGGTCAAATTGAATGGGTAATCTACATTCAGATGAATCCAGAAAAGAGGATCCTCAGAGAATGGATAGAGCTCTTTATAGAATTTTAAATAGTCCTCGTCTTTTAACTCAACCGGGGCTTTCACCCAAATAGGGGAAGTGTTGTTAATAATGCGATCGGTAGTGACGGTTTTGTATTTCGGTTTGCCTGCCTGTCCGGTAGGCAGGTCGTCCTTGTCAACACCATCTTCAACACTTTCGTCCTTTGTGCCAAATTTGATTTCAACGGGCAAGAACTTGCAATACTTTTCAAGAATACCTTTTAGCCTAAACTCATCTAAGAACTCCTCAGAGTCCTTATTGATATGGAGGATGATGTCTGTGCCTCGTGTTTCCTTGCTATCCGAGTTCAATTCAAATTCAGTGGATCCATCGCACTCCCAACGAGCACCTTCAGTCCCCTCTTTGTATGATTTGGAGATCACTTCTACTTTCTCAGAAACCATAAAGGCGGAGTAGAAGCCCAGTCCAAATTTTCCAATGATATCCTTCGCGTCACCTTTGTCTTTAAATTTCTCAACAAATTCTGCGGCTCCGGAAAAAGCGATTTGGTTGATGTATTTCTTAATCTCTTCGCCCGTCATGCCAAGGCCTTTGTCACTAACGGTGATGGTGTTTTTCTTTTTATCAAAGCTTACTTCAATTTTTAGGTCTCCCAACTCGCCATTGAATTCGCCCATGGAGGCCAGCTTTTTTAATTTTTGGGTCGCATCGACTGCATTACTCACTAGCTCACGCAAAAAGATTTCGTGATCTGAATACAGGAATTTTTTAATAATGGGAAAGATGTTCTCGGTATGGATGGAAATACTGCCTTTTTCTTGCATAATAGATTGATTTATAAATGCGTAAGACCTTTTCAAATATTGTTCCAGCTTGGTAAAATGACAGAGTGGCAGGAAGATTTTGAATGGCACTCTTGAATTGTGACTTTATTTAAATATTATCGGAAATATTCCGATAAATATTAAAAATAATAACATATAAATGATAAAATTGTACATATTTATCGGAATAATTCCGATAAATCAATTAAAATATTGCATAAATGGAGATTTTGGAAGCTATTAGGGGATATGAAGAGCAGCCCATCACCAAGCAAGTTTTGCTTGACTTGTTAAGTGATTACAAAAGGCCGTACGACAAAATAAATGAATTGGTAAAGCAACACATACTACAACCTGTAAAAAGAGGTGTTTACGTAACAGGCTCTCGCCTAAATGTTAACAGACCTGAACCATTTCTTTTGGCCAATCATCTTTTGGGCCCTAGTTATGTTTCTTTCGAAGCCGCGCTTTCTTATTGGGGGCTCATTCCAGAGAAGGTGCATGAGGTGAGTTCAGCGACAACCCAAGACACCAAAACGTATGACACTACTGTGGGGAGATTTAGCTACGTGCATCTTCCGTTGCCTTATTATTGTTTTGGTATTCAACAATTAGAATTAACAAAAAAGCAACGAGTGCTAATTGCCACGGCAGAGAAAGCATTGTGTGATAAGATCATTGCTTCTTCTGGCATTTTACTTCGCAGTTCCAAACAAGTGATGGAATTTCTCGTAGACGACTTACGTATTGAAAAAGATCGCTTGCTAAAGTTGAATACAAAAAAAATGAGCGAATGGATAAAAGAGGCACCCAAAAGAAGCAGCCTTGAAATTCTTATTAAAACCCTAGAGCAGTTATGATGAAGGAGTGGTTGGAAGAATATGAACCCAAAACGCAGGCAGAAGTTGAGCAAGCTCTTCGAGAGATCATGCAAGAGATTGCGTTAGCGGGTTTGCAACGAAGTGGTTTCTTTGAGAAAGCGGCTTTTTATGGAGGAACAGCGTTGCGATTGTTCTATGGGCTCGACAGATTCTCAGAAGACTTGGATTTTTCATTATTGGAAGTCAACCCAGATTTTTCCTTGAAGCCTTATTTGGAAGGGATCATAACCGAATTCAGTGCGCTGGGCATGCAGGTCAGTGTGAAAGAGAAAGTAAAAACAAAGCAAACCAATATCGACTCTGCATTTCTTAAATCAGATACGGTTTGGAAAGAACTAATAGTGGAAGGCGTAGTACCACAAGCGGGCGTTGGAATTCGCCCTGGTATCCAGATCAAAATAGAGGTAGACACCCACCCACCACTTGGCTTTGAAACAGAAGAGAAGCTTTTACTAAAGCCTTTTTCTTTTTATGTCAAGTGTTTCAAGTTGCCCGATCTTTTTGCTGGTAAAATGCACGCGCTTCTTTTTCGCAAATGGAAGCAACGCGTTAAAGGCAGAGATTGGTATGATATGGAATGGTATATCAAAAAGGGGGTGCCATTGCACCTAGATCATTTTCTCCTACGAGCTCGAAATAGTGGCGATTGGGATGAGAAAACCATTACCCAAAATAAATTCACCCAACTAATTGAAGATAAAATTACGAATGTTTCATTCAAGGCCATTCGAGAAGATATTGTTCGGTTTATTCGAGATGACAAGGCATTGGAAATCTGGTCGGCAGATTATTTCGGGGATTTGATTGAGAAGATAAAATTCAAGTAAATATGCGTTCTAACCTATCAAAAGTGGTAGCCCATAAATCAATCCCCGGCTAACACAGGCGTACTCTTCTCCTGATTGATTTAGGAAAAATAAATGATGTTGGAAATCCAATAAAACCAATGAATGGAGCAAGAGGCACAATGCCCACCGCATAGAAGGAATTTTTTAATAATGGGAAAGATGTTCTCGGTATGGATGGAGATACTGCCTTTTTCTTGCACAATAGATTAATTTTTAAACGCGTACGGCCTTTTCAGATATTGTTCCAGCCTGCGCAAAATGACATAGTAGCAGAATCTTTTCAAGTGAAAAATCTCTCTGCGTTGTCGTTTGTGTTCCAATTTCAACGGGTTTTTCGCAAAAAGCAATCTCTTTTATCATCCAGCGATTATAGTTGTCAATTTCGTTCGGCTAAACTTTGCAAATCCGTTGATTATCATCAAATTAGTGGAGAATGAAGTGTGAAGTTGGCGGGTGATCTTTATAACCATAACAAATCCACATCCAGTCTGAATGGAACCTGAAAAGATAAAAATAGTCATCATTGAAGATGAATTCGTGATTGCTGAAGACATTCGCATACGATTGGAGGAGGCTTCCTATGAAGTATCTCATGTTTTTGACAATGGAGAATCAGCGCTTCCATTCTTGCTAAAATCAACTCCTGATATCATTCTGGTAGATATCAACCTTCAGGGCAAAATGGACGGCATACAACTGGTTGAGCAACTACAACAGAAAATTAGTTTGCCGGTTGCTTTCATTACCGCCAACTCTGATCCTTCCACTTATGATCGAGCTCGTAAAACACATCCACATGCTTTTTTAGTAAAACCCTTTACTACTTCCAATTTATTGGCAGCCGTTGACCTGGCCTTATATCACTTTTCTATCGAGACAACCCCGTCAAAAATTGAACGCCCTGTAGAAAGTGATCACCCCGAAGGGCAATTTATTGTTAACCAATGCCTCTTTGTGAGGACCAATGGCAAGTACAAGAAAATCTGTCCCAATGATATCCTGTTTATAGAAGCGGGAGGAAGTTACGTACATATTCAAAGCCGTAAGGAACGCCATACGCTTTCGCAAAACCTCACCCATTTTCAGCAGAAGACTCCGTTGCCAAATCTGGTGCGCATTCATCGATCTTACATTATTAATATTGATCATGTGGACTCGTTCGAAGAGTCATTTGTCTTTATTCAAAATCACAAACTTCCCCTCAGCGACAATTTCAGGGCCGATTTTCTTTCCCACGTACACTGCCTTTAAATCCTTAACAAAGAATTAGCCCCCCTCCAAAAGGAATTAGGCACTCTTGGTGAAACCGCCCTTGCATTTGGGCGAATGGCATGATCATATTTAGTGGCTAATAGCACTCATGACGCCTTCCGTACTATTCATTCTAAAAGACGAACGCCACCGCAAAATAAGAGTGCAAGACATTCAATACATCATTGCGGATGGTAGTTATCTGGAGATTATAACCCCTGATGAAAAGTTTTCGGTATCGCAGAACCTCAGCCAGTTTATTCGCAAAAATCCGATTGCCTCACTGGTGCGGGTGCATCGATCCTACATTGTTAATTTAGATCGGGTAGATTCTTTTGACCACGAATACATCTATTCGGGTCAACATCAGATACCGATAGGTGAAAAATTCAGAGAGCAATTTATGGAGGGAATCAGGTGTTTTTAGGTTTGTTGAAATTAAGATTTTTTCTGTGCCCTTCATTCGAACATAATTTATGAGAACACCTTTTGTATCCATTTGTGCTTTTCTGATATGCAATATTGCATATGCTCAAGGCTATGAAGGCAAGCCTTGTACAAGCAGCGCCTTTGCTAAGGAGCTTCTAATTAAAAAGGAGTTGAAGCAAATTATCTTTATAGGCGTTTGTGATCCCGATCAGGGGTAATCTGCAAGTTCTTTCCTCAAAGCTAGTGGCAAAGCCCCTGCAAAGGGTGTAGCCGGTGATCCAGATGGAGATTATGGGTATGATACATGGACTTGTATGTATTCCGGTTACAGCGCAGTAGATGGAAATGGTACAACAGCCTGGGTGGAAGGTGCGGAGGGGCACGGCAAAGGAGAACTACTCGTGATTACTAGATTGGACCTTTCAAAAAACCTAGAAATCCTATCGGGCTTTGGAAAAAGTCAGGCATTATTTGTTGCGAACAGCAGACCAAAAACCATCAACATTCATATTGTGCGTGCTTTACCTCAGGAGGGAGGTCAAAGCCAATGTGGAGATAACTATGAAGCCTTAAAAATTATTTTAACTTCTAAAGTAACTCTAAAGGATAGTAATCAATTTCAGTCTTTACCTATACCTGAATTTAATAAAGAAACCTACCTGTTTCAAGACGAGCAGTGGGAATACAAGTATTGGTTGATGATTGAATTAATTGATGTCTATCCCGGGACGAAGTATCAGGATACATGTATCTCGGAAATCAGGAATGTGAAATAACACTGTTCTGGTTAACCAACTATCTTTTCAGTATCGAACACGATCGCCACTTCAAATCCATTCTCTTGTTGAATGTTCATAGTACCATTCAATTTCTTAGTTAAGGCAGCAATCATCCGCATGCCAAAAGAAGTTTCAAAATTAATTTTTTGATTGCCCTTAGAAAGCCCATTGTCTTTTACCCGTAAATTAAGTTTGCTTCCCTCCGGTTGCATACTCAGGTTGATCACCGGTTTATCATTTTCATAAACTCCGTGCTTCAGGCTATTGGTCACCAGCTCATTGATGATCAATCCTATTTCTATGGCGCTGTCCATGTCGAGTTTCACGGGGCCTACCTCAAGTAGAATCTGTATGCGCGGATATTTTGTACGAAAAGAATCCGCCAACAGATCTGTCAGTTGTTGGATATATTTTTTTAAATCGATATCAGAAAAATTCTCATTTTGATAAAGGAAGCTGTGAATAAGCCCCATCGAGTTGATGCGATTAGCGCTGTCGCGAAAAGGTTGCTTCGCATTCTCATCGCTTATCTTTCGCTCCGCAATGTTTAGTAAACTGGAAACGACCTGCAAATTATTCTTCACCCGATGATGGATTTCTTTAATCAACAATTCGTTATCGCGGTTGCGTTTATTTAACGCTTCGGTGCGTTCAATCACTTTCGTTTCCAACTGGGCTGCATTTTGTTCCTGAATTTTTTCATTGATCTTTAACTGACTGATCAAGTCATTTTGAATTTGTTGTTTCTCTTTATTGCTAATGCCAAAGCGGATGGAAATACCAATGGAGAAAATAAACGCATCGATGAGCGTTGCACTTTGTAGGATAAAGTTGGTGGACGAAACGGACTTGAAGGTAGACGCCACCTGCCCGGCCATACTGGCCACACTAACAATGATTAGACTGGCCAGGAACAGCCAACCAAGTATCGTTTTCTGCTTGTATACTCGGTAGAAAATAAACGGGAAAATAATAATTTGAAATGCGATAACGGGCCCCTTAAACCAAACCGAATGCAGTGCATCGATTTCGAATAGATAAGAAATAGTCTCGATCACCACCATAGATGCTACCAGGTATATCCCAAGGTTGAATATACGGTGCAGCAATGGATCTTTCTTTTTCATATCGAGAAACGATTGTGAAAAATACAGGTAGGTGATGCTGATGAAATCGGAGAATATCCAAAACCAGGCGGGTGGCACCTGTTTGACTAAGCTGAACGCATCGCCCAGAATACCATATTGATACGTAAAGAAAACCAATATCGCAAAAAGGTAAAGGGCATAATGAATGTAGATCTTATCTTTTGATCGAATGAAGATGCTGTACATGAAACTAAGCAAAAGCAACATTCCGACAGCGGCAGCAAAAAAAACTTGATTGGTACGCATGTCAAAATATTCAGTATTGAAGTCGTGCACACTTATAACAGAAACGGTTAACCCATTGCTATCTTTATCATCTACAAATGGATAATACAAGTAGAAGGTATTGCTTCCTTTGAGGAGGGCCACTTCTACGTTGTTTCCTACGTAAATAACGTTGCCTGCAACATCATAAAATGAAACCTGCTGCATATACCAGTTGCCGGCTTTCAATATCTTGTGTTGGTCTACATCAGATGAGATAGTTACCTGAACCCAGAAAGAAATATGTTTTGATAAGTCAGAAGGACTAAGTTGCTTGAAAGAGGTTGGAATTTCATCTTTAGTCCCTTTGCTGAACTGTAGTTGAACCTGCTGGGCTTCAACAGTAATCGTGAAAGAGAGGAATAACAATAGCAAGAATGTACGAGCTCTTGAAGGGACAAGAATAAATACAGGGTTTAACATTGGATACTAAATGTAAAAATTATTTTTGTATGCCATGCCAATCATTAGTAGGAGTTCCTACGAACCTAATCCTTTCTACCTTCAAAACCGACATTTAGAAACGCTTGTGCCCTCTTTGATGGCGAGGAAAGAGAGTGTTACGTACCAACGTGAGCGCTTAGAACTTGCCGATGATGATTTTCTTGATCTGGATTGGCTTAGAAATGGCCATAGGCGTCTTATTGTTTTAAGTGCCGGCATGGAAGGAGACTCTCAGCGACATTATATGAAAAGAACAGCCGGCTATTTTTTTACGCGCGGTTGGGATGTATTGGCCTGGAACTACCGAAGCTGCAGTGGAGAATTAAATTACTACCGGCTTCAAGCCGGTAGATTTGCTGAAAGTCTAAAGACTTCTAAAGTCATTCAGATATCTTGAAGTCGTCATCCTTTGTAGCGACATCTTGTTTCTCA
>VYLP01000047.1_pt1 | contig 93922 bp, 58 predicted proteins | sample 5114311 | NCBI WGS metagenome assembly VYLP01 (sample SAMN12291775, study PRJNA351875) | freshwater metagenome | isolation source: freshwater lake | place: USA: Michigan, Lansing Lake | collected 2013-08-14 | reverse complement strand
TCGATAATTTTTTGGCGAAAATCTACGGAATAGGGTCTCATAGGAAGCTGGTAAGTTCTATTATTTGTCTATTTGCTTTCTATTGTACCTCATAGCTCCAAGAATTGCTATATATCTGACCATATTTGTATTGAAACTTTACAATACCTGTTCGAGGGAGAAAGGAGGCTCCACAGGAATCGCGTCGCCGGTGACGGTTTTCGCTTGTATTAGGGTTTTTCGAGCGTTCGAGTAGGCTTTTTGAAAATAATCCCGCGCATGGTTGCTGAGAGTAGTGGTTTCTAGCCACTCTCCCAGTTGAGTTCGGAAACTGGCGATTTCTCCTACCCAGTGACAGACGTTGCGTTCTCGCTCCCGTTCCGATCTGTGATAAGCTAACTTAAACAGGTGTTCGATAAGCTGGGTTAATAAACTCTCTACAGCCCGTCTGTCACTTTTCCCCATGCACTCCACTTCCTCGATCAGATTTTCCCAGTCCACGTCATCAAACTTTTTTAGCTTTAAAAGTTCGGCGGTTTTTGAAGCCCAGAGAACAAAATCCTGATCGTATAAGGCTTTCATTGATAAAGCTGTTTCTACTGCCATAGTTTCGTTCCCACTGATCATAAAACTATGTCTTTAGCTTAACTTTACTAGCGCAAACCTTTTTAACTTTTTTGTCTTTTACTAAGCAGTATAACTCGATCTCATCAGACGTTATACAATGAATGTTGTCCCTCGATCGCATTGTCCCATGACTACCCCCTTCACTGCCGCAGAAATTGCCTCAGAAGGCATCAAACCCGAAGAATACGAAGAAATAGTCAAAAGACTGGGAAGACACCCCAACAAAGCCGAATTAGGAATGTTTGGCGTGATGTGGTCGGAACACTGCTGTTATAAAAACTCCCGGCCGCTGCTCAAACAATTCCCCACCACCGGCGAAAAAGTTCTCGTCGGACCAGGAGAAAATGCCGGAGTAGTGGATTTAGGCGATGGATTGCGATTAGCCTTCAAAATCGAGTCCCATAATCATCCTTCTGCGGTGGAACCCGTACAAGGTGCCGCTACCGGAGTCGGAGGCATCCTGCGGGATATTTTTACCATGGGGGCCCGTCCCATTGCTATCCTCAACTCCCTCCGTTTTGGTAACTTGCAAGATGCCCGCAATCGTCGCATTTTTGCCGGAGTCGTGGAAGGAATAAGTCATTATGGCAATAGTGTCGGCGTTGCCACGGTGGGCGGTGAGATATACTTTGATAATGCCTACAATGGCAATCCCCTCGTTAATGCCATGGCTTTAGGGCTAATGGAAACCGAGGAAATCGTCAAATCCGGGGCAAAAGGTCTAGGAAACCCAGTTTTATACGTTGGTTCTACCACCGGCCGGGACGGTATGGGAGGGGCAAGTTTTGCCAGCGCCGAATTAACCGATAAATCTATGGATGACCGGCCCGCGGTGCAAGTGGGCGACCCTTTTCTGGAAAAATCCCTCATAGAAGCTTGTTTAGAGGCATTTAAGACCGGCGCGGTGGTGGCGGCCCAGGACATGGGGGCTGCGGGGATCACCTGTTCTACTTCCGAGATGGCGGCCAAGGGAGGGGTGGGAATTGAATTAGACCTGGATAAAATCCCCGTCCGGGAAACCGGGATGGTTCCCTACGAATATCTGCTGTCGGAATCCCAAGAAAGAATGTTATTTGTGGCAGCATCGGGACGAGAAGGCGAATTAATCGAGATTTTCCAGCGTTGGGGACTTCAGGCTGTGGTCGCCGGCCAGGTAATTGCAGAACCGATCGTCCGTATATTATTTAAAGGGGAAATTGCCGCCGAAATTCCTGCCACGGCCCTAGCGGATAATACTCCGATTTATCATCGGGAATTACTAACAGAACCGCCAGAATACGCGCAAAAAGCTCAATTATGGGAAGATGCTACTATTCCTATTCCCGAATCCCATAACGAGATTTTATTAAAACTGCTGGATAGTCCCTCGATTGCCTCAAAACGCTGGATTTATCGTCAATATGATCATCAAGTCCAGAATAACACCGTTATTCTCCCCGGGGGAGCCGATGCGGCCGTGATTCGCGTGCGTCCTCTGGGTGCTAATCCCGCCAATTCTCGGCGAGGTGTAGCGGCGACTACAGATTGTAATCCGCGATATGTTTATCTTGATCCCTATAACGGAGCTAAGTTGGCCGTGGCAGAAGCGGCCAGAAACCTTAGTTGTGTTGGTGCTGACCCCATTGCTGTCACGGATAATCTCAATTTCGGAAGTCCAGAGAATTCAATCGGTTATTGGCAATTAGCCACTGCTTGTCAGGGTATTGCCGAAGCTTGTCGGGAAATGAATACACCAGTGACTGGGGGTAATGTCTCTTTGTACAACGAAACCGTTGATGCAGCTGGCAGCCCCCAGTCTATTTATCCGACTCCCGTGATTGGGATGGTGGGATTGGTGCCGGATATCGGGCAAATTTGCGGCCAAGGTTGGCAAAAAGCGGGGGATTTAATCTATATTTTGGGTTTCTCCCTGCCAACTATCGGTGCTTCCGAATATTTAGCCGTTATTCACGGTTTGGTGACGGGAAAACCACCAGTGATTGATTTTGAATTAGAAAGAAAGGTACAAGCGGCCTGTCGTCGGGGAATTCGCGCCGGTTGGCTGAAATCTGCCCACGATTGCGCGGAGGGAGGTTTAGCCACTGCTCTGGCAGAATGCTGTATTAGTGGCCAATTAGGGGCAGAAATTGACCTTTCTTGGCAGCATCAAGGCCGTTTTGACGCGGTGTTATTCGGGGAATTAGCTAGTTGCATTATCGTCTCCGCTTCCCCCGAAAATCAGCAAGATTGGGAAGAATACCTAAAGACACAATTAGGAGACTATTGGCAAATAACCGGCAAAGTTAGCGAAAAAAGCGAGAATCTTCGGATTTTTGACCGGAATAAACAACCGGCGATCGATGTTAGTCTAGAAACTATACAGCAAGTTTGGTCAAAAGCGATCGAAAGAAGGCTTTAGGGAAGGAGTCAGGAGACAGGAGACAGGAGACAGGAGACAGGAGTCAGTCCCGATGAAAAAATTTTCACCACCAGAGATGAAAGAGGTTTCCTTCCCTACACCCCACACCCTACACCCTCTTTCTAGTCAGGAGTCGGAAACTTAACCCGGATAACTGATAACTGTTCCCCACCCCTCAAATCCCCATAAATAAGGTGTTAAAAAGAGATTAAGATAAGTTAAGATTTTGTCTCAAAAGTAGCCCCAAGCCCCCACCCTCCCATGTCTAGCCATCCCGACTCATCCCTATTCTTGAACCGCGTCGATAAGCCTGAAGAAGCCTGTGGAGTTTTTGGACTCTATGCCCCCGAGGAAGAAGTAGCAAAACTGACCTATTTCGGACTCTATGCCCTGCAACACCGAGGACAGGAATCGGCAGGTATTGCCACCTACGACGGGGAAACGGTGCATTGTTACAAAGAAATGGGCTTAGTTTCCCAAGTTTTTAGCGAAACTGTCCTTAAAACCTTGCCGGGTACTCACGCCGTCGGTCATACTCGTTACTCTACCACTGGTTCTAGCCGTCGCGCCAATGCCCAACCAGCCGTGATCGAAAGCCGTTTGGGTAAACTTTCCTTAGCACATAATGGCAATTTAGTCAATACTTTTGAGTTAAGAAATGTATTAGAAAAGCGCGGTTGTGATTTCGGCAGCACCACCGACTCGGAAATGATCGCCGTCGCTATCGGCCAGGAAGTGGATAGTGGCAAGGATTGGATACAAGCGGCGATCGATGCCTTTAGCTATTGTAGCGGGGCTTACAGCCTTGTTATCGGCACACCGACGGGAATTATCGGGGCGCGGGATCCCAATGGTGTCAGACCCTTAGTAATTGGGGTTTTGCAAGAAGAAGGTCATCCCCCCCGTTATGTTTTAGCTTCGGAAACCTGCGGATTAGATATTATCGGGGCCGATTATCTGCGGGATGTGCAGCCGGGGGAATTAGTTTGGATTAGTGAAGATGGCTTATCTTCGGTGGATTGGGCCATGAAACCGGAGAAAAAATTATGCGTTTTCGAGATGATTTATTTTGCCCGTCCCGATAGCATTGTTCACGAGGAATCTTTATATACTTATCGGGTACGTTTGGGGGAACAATTAGCCAAAGAGTCGCCGGTAGAAGCAGATATGGTGATGGGAGTTCCCGATTCGGGTATTCCAGCTGCGATCGGATTTTCGCGCATTTCTGATATTCCCTACGCGGAAGGATTGATTAAAAATCGTTATGTGGGACGGACTTTTATTCAACCAACCCAACACATGAGAGAGTCGGGAATTAAGATGAAATTGAATCCTTTAAAGGATGTTTTACAGGGAAAAAGAGTTATTATTGTTGATGATTCGATCGTGCGGGGAACCACTAGCCGGAAATTAGTTAAAGCTTTACGCGATGCTGGAGCAAGAGAAGTTCACATGAGAATATCTTCTCCTCCGGTGACTCATCCTTGTTTTTATGGCATTGATACGGATAACCAAGAGCAATTAATTGCGGCAACTAAATCGGTGGCGGAAATTCAGGCACAAATCGGGGTGGATAGTTTAGCTTATCTCAGTCACGATGGAATGTTAACAGCAACAAAAGAAGATCCGAAAACCTTCTGTACTGCCTGTTTTAATGGCGATTATCCGATTCCTGTACCTGATAATGTTAAGCGATCGAAGTTGATTTTAGAAACAGTTAAATAGGGGTTGCTGAATAAATCTAAAAACCTTGTTGGATAAGGTTTTTAGACTTTTTTTCCCTCAAAAAGTGCCGACCATTGGAGTGATTGGGGGGAAAATTCAGGTACTTTTTCCCTGAAAATTAGGTAATACTAAATCCGTTGAGTAACGCACAGAAAACGGGTTTCTCCGAGAAACCCGTTTTCTGCTCATGCAAGAGGCAAAAGGGGTCATAAATAATCAGTTTTTAATAACTGGATTTAGTATAATTGACCACCTGAAAATGGGTAAAACCCCACACCCCACACCCCACACCCCACACCCTGCCACCAGGAAAAACTTTTTGCCGCAAACCCTAGATAGCCTCAAGGCTAAATCCTCTGAAAACAATCGGCAATTTCCTGGGGAGTTAAAAGAGAATTGGGATAACCGGAAAGTTGTCCTAATTTTTGTGCTAATAAAACTGCTTGGGGTGGAGTTAGATAGGTTTTGGCTAAGAGATCGGTTTGATGATAAGCTTGCCGGATTGGGGCATCTAAAAGGATGGTTCCTTGACCCATAATAATTACTCTTTCGGCGTATTCTGGCATTAAATAGAGGTGATGGGTGATCACAATCACTGTTTTGCCCATCTGGTGTAATTGACGACTCACCTCTAAAATTGCCTTAGCTCCTTGGTAATCTTGGCCGGTGGTCGGTTCATCAAAAACAACTATGCGCGGTTCCATGGCTAAAATTGCCGCAATCACTACCCGCGCTCGATCGCCTTTTGGTAAGGAGAGAGGATGATAGAATCGATATTCTAGCAATCCCATGGCTTCTAGACTTGCTTTCGTGCGTTGGGTAACGATTTCTGGAGAATAACCGAGATTAGTCAGGGCAAATGATACTTCTTTCTCCACAGTGGTGTTAAAAATCTGATTATCGGGATTTTGGGCTACATAACCGATCGAACGAGCTAAATCACTGACAGAAAAGCTACCGATCGAACGTCCGTCAATCATAACTTGACCGGTGGTTGCCGAGAGAAGATTGAGAAAATGCTTGACTAAAGTGCTTTTTCCCGCGCCATTTTGACCGATAATCAGCAGATATTCCCCTTCGGCAATATCGAGGGACACATCCCGCAAGGCGGTAGTACCATCGGGGTAGGTATGACAGAGATTTTGAACCCTCAGTATGGGGTTTAAGGGGTCATAAACCGACGATAAGGGAGTAGTTGGGGAAATATGATGGTAAAAGGATTTAAGCTCGTTTAAACGGGCAAAACCGCGGTCTAGGGTGACAGGAATTGACTCGATCTCGCGTAGCGAGCGCGTTGCGACCGCCCCTATTTTTTGATTGATCAAGGCAAAAGTAGTGGCCACTTGCGGAGGACGCAGGGCATTTTCCTGTAAACGTTGTACTTGGGAGTAGATATCTGCTGGGGTTCCCATGGCTTCGATCGCACCCTCCCTTAATAGTACCAGGCGATCGGCATATTCGGCCATTTCCTCGGCCGCGTGGGAGACCATCACAATAGTGACACCGAGATGGCGATTTAATTCCTTAATGGTGGCGAAAACTTCCTGGGATCCCACCGGATCCAGTTGGGAGGTGGGTTCATCGAGAATTAACAAAGCGGGCTGAACTGCGAGAGCGGCGGCGATCGCTAATCGTTGTTTTTGTCCTCCCGATAGTTCCCCGGGGGATTTTTTTTCCATTCCCTCTAACCGGACTGCCGCTAAAACTTTGGGAATACGCGCTTTAATTTCCTCTCGCGGTAGCCGTAAATTTTCTAGGGTAAAAGCGATTTCATTTTCTATAGAAGTGGCTAAAAGTTGCGTTTCGGGATCTTCAAATACTGCCCCCACATAGCGGGCCAAGGTGCTAACGGGATGGGTTAAAGTGTCTAAACCGGCTACTGTTGCATAACCAAAAAAACGCCCTCCGTAGAATTGGGGGACAATACCGTTAAGAGTTAAACAGAGAGTAGTTTTTCCCGCACCTGTGGGCCCGATAATACCTAAAAATTCTCCTCGATGAATTGCTAAAGAGATATTTTTAAGCACTAGATTGGAGGATTCGGGATAAATATAGGAAACTTTCTCTAATTGGGCGATGATTTCCATTATCGGTGGGGAATAGAAGACGGGAGTGGGGTAGATAGGGAGATATTTTTCAGGGAAATGCGAGTTAGGGACGCTTCTATTTTCCGCTATTTCGATCGATGACCTTGATTATCACACAGGTAGCCCACTACTCTGTGATTTATCCTGCAATTTTACCAGTTACCCCTCGCCCGTTCGCAGAAAAACTTAATATTTCTACTCTTGACAAATTTGCTGTAAGGTGGTAAAGAAATCGGGGTAGGAAATGCCGGCCGCTTCAGCGCGATGGATAGTGGTGGGTTGACGGGAATTGAGGGCAGCGATCGCTAGACTCATAGCAATGCGATGATCGGTAAAACTGTCCACTTCCGTGCCGAATAGGCCTGTACCGCCGGTAATCTCTAAACCATCGGGTAATTCCCTTACTTTTGCCCCTAGGCGATCGAGTTGGGTGGCCATCACCGTCAGGCGATCGCTTTCCTTCACCCGTAATTCCTCGGCATCCTTGATAATTGTCGTTCCTTGGGCAAAAACCGCCGCTACTGCCAAAATCGGAATTTCATCGATCAGACGGGGTATAATCTCACCGGCGATCATGGTTGCCTGTAGTTGACTGGATTTCACCCGCAGATCCGCCACCGGTTCTCCCGTCACCACCCGTTGATTTTCGAGGGTGATATCTGCTCCCATTGCCTGTAAAACCTGTAAAACTCCAGTTCTAGTCGGGTTTATTCCCACATTTTCGATTAATAACTCGGAATTAGGCACGATTGCCCCCGCTACCAACCAAAAAGCTGCCGAACTGATATCCCCGGGTACAATCACCGTTTGTCCAGTTAAAGTGGGATAACCCGTCACCGTGACGCTATTAGTCTCCCCATCCACCTCAATATTTGCCCCAAAAGCGCGCAGCATCCGTTCACTGTGATCGCGAGATAAAGCGGGTTCCGTGATCGTGGTTTTCCCCTCCGTTAACAGTCCAGCGAGAAGAAGACAGGATTTCACCTGTGCAGAAGCAACGGGAGAATAGTAGTGGATCGGTTGCAGATATTCCCCAGAAACGGCTAAAGGAGCCAAAGAATTGGCTTTTCTGCCCCAAATTTGCGCCCCCATTTCTTTGAGGGGTTTCACCACCCGGGACATGGGACGCGATCGCAGGGAAGCATCACCGGTAACGACAAAAAAACGGTCCCGATGACCGGCCAATAATCCTAACATTAAGCGGATCGTCGTGCCGGAATTGCCCGCGTCGAGGATTTCTAAGGGTTCCTCGAGATTGCCTAAACCCCTACCTTTGACGATCACTTTCTCGCTGTTAAGTTGGGAAATTTCCACACCCATGGCACGAAAACAACTAGCGGTACTGCGGGGATCTTCGCCCAATAATAACCCATGAATAACGGTTTCTCCTTCGGCGATCGCCCCTAACATCAGGGAGCGATGGGATATGGATTTATCGCCGGGGATAGTGATTTTTCCCCGTAATCCCGTGATTTTGGCTGGATCGATGACTAAATCTTGATGGGATTGAAGGGGGTTAAGGGTGACAATAGACATGATCGTTAGGCAGATGAAGACAAGCTCGATCTATTTTCTCCCTTTACCTCGCCCTTTCCTTGTCAAGTTATGTAAAGAATATTAAGCTAGAACCATAACCTCTTGTCCCCTAACCCTAGTATTTTTTACTAAAATGACTGCTATGATCGTTTCAGATAAGTCTGATACACTCTAGACCAGTTAAACCCTTATGAACTCTGGCCTTGATATTCGGCTCTCTTGGATTTGGTGGGTAAAATGTATTCTAAGATACAGTCCTGCTGGCGCGGGAGTGAAAGGAACCACTCCAGACACAGAGGACACAAAGATCGATCCTATGTAAGTTAAACTTATCACACATAACCTAGAAGAGCCGAACTGATAACTGATAACTGATAACTGATAACTGATAACTGATAACTGATAACTGATAACTGATAACTGATAACTGATAACTGATAACTGATAACTGATAACTGATAACTGATTATGTCTCGTCGTCAACTGTTGAGTTTTTTAAGTGCAGTAATTCTGGCATTTTTTGCCTTGATTCCCGATGCTAACGCTTTGGGTGGCCCCCAACCCCCTTTAAATCAACCGGCACCCGATTTTACCCTACCGACTAACACGGGAGAAGGGAATATTTCCCTATCGGACTATCGGGGTAAATGGGTAGTTTTGTATTTTTATCCCAAGGATTTTACCCCCGGCTGTACCCTAGAAGCGCGGCGTTTTCAGCAGGATTTGCCGAAATATATGGCTAAAAATACGCAAGTTTTAGGGGTAAGTGCCGATGATGTCGATTCTCATGCGGAATTTTGTGACTCGGAGGGTTTAAAATTTCCCTTACTGGCAGATACTACCGGAGATGTTAGTAAAGCCTATGGTTCTTGGATGGGTTATGTTTCCCTGCGTCATACCTATCTTATCGATCCGCAAGGGATTTTAAAAGAGATTTATTTAGGGGTAAATCCTGCCATTCACAGTGCCGAAGTTTTAGCACGTTTAGAGGAATTACAGGCGAATTCTTGAGATAATTGGTCTTGAATCTAGAAATTATTTTGATTGGTTAGTTACGATGATAAGCTAACTACGGTTTGCCTTATCTAGAGTCGCTCAATCAATCCTCATTTTCTAGATAATGGCAGCACACTCTGAACAAATGGTTCAATAATTACACAATAAATACAGACAATAGCTTATGAATGGATCACGAACAAGTTTTCAAGCTGGTTGGTTAAATATAGAGCAGGAATTAGTTTTACTTTTAACAGCAACAATTAATATTAAGGATATGCCGAAAGCCTATCCAACTGTTCCTGAGCAAAGACAGGAAGATTACTATAATTCCCTGAAGTATTATATTAATTTTCATCCTCGTATCAAAAAAATACTATTTGTGGAAAATTCTGGTTGGCCTCTTGATCGATTGCAGGAAACGACTCAAGAAAATCCCCATAACAAACAAATTGAGTTTATTTCACTAGATGCCAATGATTTTCCTCGTAATTTTGGCAAAGGTTACGGCGAAACCCTATTAATAGAGCAGGGAATTTTAAAATCAGCACTGGTCAAAGAATCTACTTATGTTGCCAAGATAACTGGTAGAATTTATCTTCTCAATATGACCGATATTTTAGAGAGGGTTAAAAGTCCCTTTGAGTGTTTATGTGATTTTAAATGGCCGATTTGGCAACAATTACAGAACAAACAAAATAATCCTTCCTATGCAGATACTCGTTTTCTCGTCTTTAGCAAATGCTTCTATGAAAGATACCTGCAGCCGATGCACAAAAATCATCAGCAGGGTTGTTTTTATAGTGAACATCAATATCATCAAGCTATTAATTTAGCATCCCAATCGGCTAATGTTTGTAAAAGGTTTCCCGTTGAACCGAAATTTTCTGGTATTGCGGGACATTTTGGGGGAAAAGACTATAATAGTCGTTCCGAACAGTTGAAATACGCAATTCGTGTCTTGACTCGTCAAACTATGCCTTGGCTATATCTGTAAGCAACTCTTACCGTCTATGGTATCGACGACAAATAACAATTCCATAGAGCAGAAAAAAGTCGGGATTTTAAAACCAAAATTTTCGATAAAAAAAATCCCGACCACGATTTTTTCATCGGTGGGGGATACACAGTAACAACCTTAACCGAGATAATCAGGACTAATTGCAATTATCGTCCTTATCACCCTTACAGTCACGGTTTTGTAAAATTAGCGGCGAAGAGGAACGGTCAAAATGGTTATCTTGACTATTAACCGCTAAAGTGTGAGGAATTGAACCTAACAGCAAGGAGGCCACAACAAACAAGGTTAACGAGATTTTCATGGTTTTACTCCCTTAGACACTATCAGGTAATTGACCTACTTTTACCATAGGGCCTTCCCTCTCGGATGTCAGTCCCATTGCCAAGAGGGAAAAAGGGGTTAACATGGAAAAAAAGGGAATATAAGTAGAATAAAGTAGAACGGGATGAAACCACAGGGATGGGACGAGTTTCTCAAACATATAGCTAGAGAATACGGTGTTCAAGGCAAATTAAAGGAAATTTTTTGGGTTCGTTTTGCCTACGAAAATTGGCGCAAACCCGATGAGGAAATTTGGGAAATGGCCGAGGCTGCCAGCCATGAAACCTATAAAAAACAGATGACTAAAATCTATAGCTATTTCTCGGCAGATAAAGATAATGGCTGTCCCGAACTCGAATTAGGTAGTAAAGGGCCAGGTAAGTTCCAAATCCTCCGAGAATGGTTCAAAGATCTCAAATATCCTGAATGGAAAAATCACCCCACCCCGATACTAGCAGAAAAATCAGTTATAGATACTTATATTAGCCGCCCTCCCGTCGAAAGCGACTGTTATCAAGAAATTAATCGTCCGGGGTCACTCATTCGCATTAAATCCCCTGAAAAGACTGGTAAAACTTCTCTCCTTAAACATCTGCTCGCTCAGGCAGATAGTTGGGGACATAGCACAGTTTATATTAATTGTCAAGTGGCAGAAAAGGCGATGTTTGCCAGTTTAGACCGATTTTGTCGCTGGTTTTCGGCAAATGTCAGCCGAGAATTGGGTTTAAAGCCGCAATTAGATGAATATTGGGATGAGGAACTATTTGGCAGTTTAATCAGTTGTCAAACCTATTTTCAGTCCTATCTTTTGGAACAGATTAACGGCCCTGTTTTTTTGGCCCTAGATAATTTAGACAGAATTTTCGAGTATCCCGACATCGCTAGGGATTTTTTGCCGCTTTTGCGCTGTTGGCACGAAGAAGCTAATAATTTAGAAATCTGGCAGAATTTGCGGTTAGCGATTGCTAATTCCACGGAAATCTATATTCAATTGGACGCTAATCAATCTCCCTTTAATGTCGGCCGCGGGATTAAATTACCCGGTTTTAGCCTCGAACAACTGGAAAACTTGGCTAATAGCTATGGATTGCCTAAAAATGACGATAATCAGCGTTTTATCCTGGATTTAATTGCCCTAGTTGCTGGTCATCCCTATCTTAGCCGTTTGGCCCTGGAAGCGCAGGTGCGCGGGGAAAAAAATATTCTCCCTAATGCTGCTACCCAAGGGGGAATTTATGCGGCACACCTGCGTCATCACTGGGATAATCTGCAAAAACAGCCGGAATTATTGACAGCGATGGGGGAAGTGGTTAATTCTTCCGATAAGGGAGCGCGATTAGAACCGATTACTGCCTATAAACTGGAAAGTATGGGTTTAATTCAGTTAAAAGGCGACCTAGCCCAGCCTAGCTGTCAATTATATCAGCTTTACTTCCGAGAGGAACAAACTGGCAGCGATCTCTAGTGGATAATTAGACACCGATAAGCATCCGGTGCGCTCAAAGATTGCTCAACTTGCCAAAGATTGTAGTTCGGAAGTGCCATAAACTCTAACGATTTTATCTTGGCAGGCCGTGGCGATATAATGACCATCGGGACTAAAACAAACGGAATAGATTTTCTGGGGATGGGGAATAGAAATAATGGCTTTTCCTGCTTTTAAATCCCATAATTTTAATCTTTTATCATCACTACCACTGGCTAATAGTTGATTATTAGGACTAACACTAACTGAATTGATATGATCACTATGTTCGCTGAGAGTTTTTACCTCTGTACCTCTTTTAATATCCCAGATTTTAATAGTTTTGTCTTTGCTGCCACTGGCTAAAAATTTGTTATTACTGCCGAAATCTACCGATAAAATACCTCCAAACCAATCGGAATGACCTTTTAAGGTAATACTGCTTTTTTCTCCCAGATTCCAAATAATTACCGTTTTGTCATTTTCGCCGCCACCACTGGCTAAAAGTTGACCATTTTGACTAAATTTAACTGTTAGGACTTTATCGCTATGACCTTGTAAAGTGGCTAGAATTTCTCCAGTTTTTACTGACCATATTTTCACCGTTTTATCTTCACTACCACTAGCAATAATTTCCCCATCGGGATGAACAGCTACTGCTGTAACTTTGTCTTGGTGTCCTGTTAAGGTAGAGATTAATTTTTTAGTTTCCAGTGACCAAATTCTTAGGGTTTGATCATCTCCTCCACTGACCAAAAATCCTTGACAGGGACTAAAAGCAACAGAGTTAACTCCCTTATCCCACCAACCGGCTTTTTCATGTCCTTGTAAAATAAATTTTTGATTTTTTTGCCAATCCCAAACAATAACAGTTAACTCGTTATCTCCACTAGCCAAAAGTTTACCATCTTGGGAAAAAGTTAGACATTTAACCTCACCTTCATGGCCTTCTAGGGATTTAAAAGATACTAAGGGATTAAACATAGTAAAAACATTAGTTAATCAAGATTTTTCGGCATTACCAGATATTAGTTTTTCTCTGGGGGACTACTTCATCCCTGAGATAACTTTTGAGAAATCTCCGATCACCACAAGTACGGGGAAGTCATTCTTTCGTAATTATAACTAATTACAGTGTTTCTCGTCAAGGAGATTCATAGTTTATAAGTACCCGTTGACAATCCTAGTCGTAGGGTGGGACAATAATCGCAAAAAAATTGCCCGATAAATTAAGTATTGACCGTAACCTAGCCCAAAAAGGCTGCTATTTAGGAACGTTATAGGGTAAGATTAACTATTAGGGTGGAGTTTATTGCCGATTTTAATCTTGTCCTAACCGAGCAAAATTGACAATTGAATCTGTAATTTTAAAAATATCTATCCCGTCAATCTTATCTAACCGCAAATGCTTAAAATTTTAGTTGATGGTACACCGATAAGACAAAATCCTAGTGGAATTGGATTATATGCTTATCACCTGATTGCCGAATTAGCTAAATTACAAAACCAAGAAAACTTTTCCCTGTCCCTCTGTTTTCAACCATCGGTAAAAAACTGGCTGCGGGGTAATCTTTCTATCCCCGAAAAACTGCAATCCTATCCAGAGGTTAAATGTTTACCAATTCCCGTCAGTCTTAGCAATATCTTAACCCGATTTCCTAATCCTCTAATTCCCTATCTAGAAAACTTTCTTGATTCTCCCGATATTCTCCACGGATTGGATCATGTGGTGTATCCTTGTCGTCAGAGTCGCAAAGTTATGACTATTCATGATGTTACTTTTATTAAATATCCTGAGTTTGTCACGGGGATTGTCAAAACCTACACCCAACGCATTAAACAATCTCTACAATGGACAGATTTAGTTATTGCTAACTCCGCAAGTACCAAACGAGATATTATTGAATATTTAGATGTGAACCCAGAGAAAATTTTTGTTACTCCCCTCGCAAGTCGTTATTCTTCCCTCCCCAATCCTCCCTCATCTCTAACTATCACTAAACCCTATTTACTCTTTGTTAGTACCCTAGAACCACGAAAAAATATTATTAATCTTATCACCGCTTTTAACTATCTCAAAGACAGGTATAAATTAGACCATAATCTGATTCTGATTGGCAAAAAAGGATGGAAGTATCAACCGATTTTCGATAAAATATCTCAGTCTCCCTTTCGAGATAGTATCCAACATCTTGATTATCTTGCTGATGACTTAGTTGCGGATTATTATCAAAAAGCCGATGTTTTTGTCTATCCTTCTTTTTATGAAGGTTTTGGATTACCAGTTTTAGAAGCGATGACTTTAGGTTGTCCTGTGGTAACTGCTAATACTGCATCCTTACCCGAAGTCACGGGAGACTCGGCAATATTAATTAATCCCGATAATCCCCTAGAAATTGCCGCAGCAATTTATCAAGTTATTAGTGATACCTCTCTCCGTCAAGAATTAATCACTAAAGGAAAAAAACAAGCGGCAAAATTCTCTTGGCAAAAAACTGCACAAGCTACTATAAAAGCTTATCGTTCTCTTTTATAATAAATAGCTAATATCTATGAATAGGAATCATCAATTATTAATCAATCTCGCTTTTCTCGGTACTAAATATACTGGGTTGACTACCTATACTAAAAATCTCATTCCTCAATTAGCTAACTTAAATCCTACCCTAATCACTTCTAATACTTACCCAGATTTTAACACCTATCCTGTGTCGGGAAACCTCACCCAAGAACAGGGAACTAAAGGCAATATTAGGCGCTTAATTTGGACAGAAACCCAACTCTATCAAACCTATCAACAATTAAAGTCTTCCCTGCTATTTACACCCATTCCCGAAGCACCTATTTATCGAAATTGCCGCTATATTGTCACAGTCCATGATTTAATTCCCCTGCGATTCCCGAAATTTTCTCCCCTAACTTTTTATACTAAATACTATTTACCCCAAGTCCTGAAAAAAGCAACACATATTATCGCTGTTTCCCAAGCAACTGCCTCCGATATTAATAAGTTTTTTAACATACCTCTTGACAAAATAACCGTGATTTTTTCTGGATATGATTCTGATAATTTTCGTCCTCTAAATCTGGCGACTCGTCCCTATTTTCTCTATCTTGGTCGTTATGATCCTCATAAAAATCTCGCTCGTTTAATTACTGCTTTTTCCCAAATCGATTCCGAATATCAATTATTAATTGTCGGTCAATTTGACCCCCGTTTTACCCCAGCTCTACAGCAACAGGTAGAAGCATTATCAATCTCTCAACGAGTGCAATTTTTAAACTATGTTTCCTATGAAGAATTGCCGCAACTTTTAAACCAAGCAACTGCTTTAGTTTATCCCTCCCTTTGGGAAGGTTTCGGATTACCTGTACTAGAAGCGATCGCCTGTGGAACTCCTGTGATTACTTCTAATCTTTCCTCTCTCCCGGAAGTCACAGGAGATGCGGCAATTTTAATTAATCCCTATAGCATTGATGAGATGAGAGAGGCAATGCAGCAAATCGCCACCAATGAACAATTACGCCTAAAATTAAAATCCCTGAGTCTCCAGCGCGCCGAGCTTTTTAGTTGGGAAAAAACTGGACAAGAAACCGCCACAATTCTGCAAAGTTTTCTCTAAAAATGGTGACAAAAAAATTTATCAATCATTGTCAGATGAGTTATACTAAATCCGTTGAGTAACGCACAGAAAACGGGTTTCTCGGAGAAACCCGTTTTCTACTCATGCAAAAGGCAACAGGGGGAATAAATAATCAGTTTTTAATAACCAGATTTAGCATCAACTCATAGTAGATGGATTCATGAATCCATCTACCTGGGGGGGAGATTCAGTGTTACTTCCTATATATTATTGTGCCATTCTTCGGGAATTTGAGCAACTTTTTCCTTACCATTAGGCTGATGAATAGGTTTTCCTAAAGGACGAATTTTGAGATTTCCTTGCAAATAAGCGGCGATTCTTTCCCTAGCAATTTTCACATATTCTGCTTCTTTTTCACTCCCCATCACTCGACGATTGTGCATAATACTAGCAATCAGAGAAGTTCCGACTCCAGCAAAGGGATCAAAAACCCAATCCCCCTCATTTGTCAAGGCTAAAACACATCTTTCTACTAATTCGATCGGATATTGACAAGGATGGATAGTTTTCTCTGGATGATTAGATTTAACGTTAGGAATATCCCACAGTAACTCATCCCATTCTTGTGCTAAAAACTCCCAAACATCGCTGGGATTTTTTCCTAAAGGATTACCAGAGGGTTTACCGATATTTTTACCTTTAAAATGACGCTTACCGGGGTATTTAGCGGGGATTCTCACCAGATCAAGATTAAAGATATATTTATCGGTTTTTGTCAACCACAAAATAGTTTCATACCTGCCAGAAAATCTTTTAGAGGTATGTAATCCATGGCCAAAATGCCAGACAATTCTATTTCTTAAAAAGAAACCCATTTGTTTAAATAGCTGATAATAAAAAATATCTAAAGGATAAACTTCTCCCTCTTGAACGAAATTTCCCACCTGCCAGCAAATACTGCCATTATCTTGCAAGATTCTAGGGAATTCTCGCATAATTTTGGTTTGGGTTTCCAGATAAGTATCCAAAGAGATTTTTTTTTCGTAGTCTTTTCCTAAATTGTAGGGAGGAGAAGTAATAATCAAGCTCACAGAATTATCTGGTATAGTCTTGATAAAATTATTGGTATCTCCTTGATAAAGAATTATTTCGGCATCAGGTTGATAAAAGTCTCGCACTGATTTTGATTGAGAAAATAAGGGCAACTGATTCATAGAAAATTTAGCAGAGAAGAGCCACTTTAAATTAGGGTTTGCGGCAAAAAGTTTTTCCTGGTGGCAGGGTGTGGGGTGTGGGGTTTTACCCATTTTACATCCAATATTCAAGAGAGCCAGTTTTTTCAAACAACTAATGTCATCTGTAGCCAGCAAATATATCACAAAAATTCTACTTTTTTAGATAAAAATCGGGAAGAAAGTTTTAACTTTTTTCTATTCTTCCCTTAACTCAGATTAGCTCAAACCAGGGACGCACTCGCCTAATTCCACCGTAAAAGGCTGCCAGGGACGAGGATCAATTACTTTTGTCGGCAAAGCATGGGATGTTAATAATTCTTGAAAAGATTCGGGACTACCCCCAGCACTTAACACCGCCATCAATAAACCTTTAAACTCAATATCACCACCGGCAGCCGTAGAAATAATATATTGGGGCTGCAAGCGTTGACAGACTGCTAAGGCGCTTTCTTGTCCTTTGATTACCGGTCCGAGGAAAGGTATTTTTAAGTCAATCAAAGGGGTGATAATCACGGAGATTTTCCCGAGAGAATCGAGGCTAGGAGAATGATAACCGTGGGGTTCGTAGTAGATACTCTGATTTGTCGCTAATTCCTTGATAACATAACCATTTTCCACCAGTGTCGGCCCGACTGGAGAACCGGGGACAGCAGTAATTTCGATCGCATTGTCAAAGATATAACTAGAGCCGTGGGTTAAAGAAATGCGATGGGTATAATTGAGCGCTCGAACGACTTTTTCGGCATTAGGAGAAGCTACCACGGGAATTTGGCGATCGAGTACCTGTAAAGTAGGAGGATGGGCGTGATCTTCCAAACCTTGGGAGAGAAGAATCAGATCGATATTTTGGGGAATGGCATGATTAGAGGTTTTTTTGCCCTCAAATAGCCAAGTTAAATTACCAAAAGTCAGGGAACCTACCAACCAAGGATCGAGAAGCAGGCGTTTTCCCCCGATTTCGATTAACCAAGAATTACTATCAAGCCAAGTTAACTGCATATAAGCCGAGGAATAATGGGGATTTTCTTAATTTAATTTAACATTAGCATTAACTTTTCTGCGCTTGGGGGTTTTTCAGTCATCAGTGAAAACACAGCACTGTTAATGCCATTTATAGCAGTTATCTTAATGGTGAGGTAGGAAGTCTCTGGTTTTAGGGAACGGGCAACAGTAGCCAGTCGTCAGGGGGTGATAGCAAATTAAGTAGCTGGTTATAATTAAATTAAAAATGGATTTTAGGTTCGATCCCCCCTGCCCCCCTTGATAAGGGGGGTGCCGATAGGCGGGGGGATCTGAAAGTTTTTAATACCTATCTACTTAGGTTACACTTCATCTTGAGGAGAAACGCTGTCACACTCCTCACTCAATGCCGGTCACTGAAAACCCAAATCTGATCACTGATTACTGATTACTGATCACTGATCACTGATTAGTCAAGGCTTAAGAAATAGGGAAAGTTTAGCTATCCTAGGGAAAGTAGGCGCTAAAAGGGGAGGAAGAACGCATCAGCCGAGACTGAATTTCTATGACTAAACGTACCTTCGGTGTTATCGGACTAGCTGTCATGGGAGAAAATCTCGCTCTCAATGTGGAGAGTCGGGGTTTTCCCATCGCTGTTTACAATCGCACCGCCAGCAAAACTCAAGAATTTATGGAAACTCGCGCCGTCGGCAAAGATGTCAAGGCGGCCTATAGTTTAGAAGAATTCGTCCAAATTTTAGAGCGTCCCCGCAAAATTCTGGTCATGGTAAAAGCTGGCCCGCCGGTGGATGCCGTGATTGAACAATTAAAACCCCTTCTCGAAGAAGGAGATATGATTATCGATGGCGGTAACTCCCTCTACGAGGACACGGAAAGACGCACCCGCGACCTAGAATCGACCACTAAACTGGGTTTTGTTGGGATGGGGGTCAGTGGTGGCGAAGAAGGCGCTCTGCACGGTCCTTCCCTGATGCCGGGGGGTACAGAGTTCGCCTATCGGGAATTAGAGCCGATTTTAACCAAAATTGCCGCCCAAGTCGATGATGGTCCCTGTGTCACCTATGTGGGGTCCGGGGGTGCGGGCCATTATGTGAAAATGGTTCACAATGGCATCGAGTACGGCGATATGCAGTTAATTGCGGAAGCCTACGATGTGCTGAAAAATGGTCTAGGACTAAGCAATCAGCAGTTACAGGAAACTTTCGCCGAGTGGAATCGCACCGATGAGCTTAATTCTTATTTAATTGAAATTACCGCCGATATCTTTAAGTATGTTGACCCGGAAACCGGCCATCATCTGGTAGATTTAATCTTGGATTCGGCGGGACAAAAGGGAACCGGACGCTGGACCGTGTTAAGTTCCTTGGAGTTGGGGGTGTCAATTCCGACTATTTATGCTGCGGTTAATGCTCGCGTGATGTCCGCTTATAAGGATGAACGGGTGGCAGCCTCAAAAGAGTTACCCGGACCTGGGGAAACCTATCCGGGGGATGCGGCACTATTTGTGGATAAGGTGCGTGATGCTCTTTACTGCTCGAAAATGTGTTCCTATGCCCAAGGTATGGCTTTAATCGCTAAAGCTTCTCAGGAGTTTAACTATAATATCAGTCTGCCGGAATCGGCCCGGATCTGGAAGGGCGGCTGTATTATTCGGGCCGGTTTCTTGGATAAAATTCGCAAAGCTTTTGCGGAAAATCCAGGCCTGCCGAATTTGTTGTTAGCGCCGGAATTTAAGCAAAGTATCCTCGATCGCCAAGAGGCATGGCGTGAGGTGTTAGTCTTGGCTAATAAGTTGGGAATTCCTGTCCCGGCTTTTAGTTCTTCTTTGGACTATTTTGATAGTTATCGTCGGGCCAATTTACCGCAAAATCTCACCCAAGCACAACGGGATTATTTTGGCGCTCATACCTACGAACGTACCGATAAACCCAGAGGTGAGTTTTTCCATACGGAATGGATGACTGAATTGTAAAGCTATCTGATATTTTCTCCCCTTTTTATTTCCGTTAAAAAGGGGAATTTTTGGGCAATATTTTTCTGATTAAAAGTTAACTATCGGTCAATAAATTAGTAGTAATTTGGTGATAGTGTTGAGCCGTCTTTCTTATCTGGCAATGATTGTGTAAAATATTTTCTAATTAAAAGAATTGCCAAATGACTCTTTAAAACTGATTCTTTCATAGTGACTCTCCTGATAAATATCTTTATTTTGGCTTGTGGAATGCTTACTATCCTACCAGTTGAATCGAGAAAAAACTTCTCATCCAACCCCTACTCAACGCCCCGTCCCTGATGTGGTCTTTCGTATTTTGTCAAAAAATCAAAGTCAGCTAAGACGCATTTTAACCGCCTATCCTTAGATTAGCTGAATCTCCTCCAATCCCTTTACTGTTGCAAGAGTGCCTCATCTCCACAAGCAATTTAAATGCGCGGGCAGCCTACTGCACCCCTAAAACTTCAACTTCGAGATAAAAATGTCAACAAAAGACAACAACAGGTAATTCTTCCGCTACAATATGATAGCGAGTTGTCAAGAGAACAGTAAAAGAACTGCCAATTGCATCTAGATGTCCCAATATACTACTAAAAAAGCGACGGAAAACCCTGTTGTGTCCGCTCAGTCCGCCAATAATCCCTTTTCACTATTTGGTCAATTTTGGGAAAGCCTAAAAATTGTCGCTCAACCCTATTGGTATCCGACGGAGTTAAATGGACGCGCCTTTGGAGATGTGATCATTTCTTGGGGGATGTCAGCTTTGATCCTTTTAAGTATCTTGGCAACGGTGGGGGTAGAAGCTTTTAGTAGCTACTGGAATCGTTATGTACTCGATATTATTATTGAAGATAGAGACCTTTCTAAATATCTCAATACGCTGTGGTTATCCAGTTTGTTGATTATAGGAACAACGGGTTTATTTGCTTTTTCTCAATTTATTCGTCGTCAAGTGGCATTGGATTGGTATAAGTGGTTAACGAAACAAACCGTTAAAAAATATCTCAATGATCGCGCTTATTATAACATTGATTTTACCTCAGACTTAAAAAATCCCGATCAAAGATTATCTCAAGAAATTGAACCAATTACGACCATGACCATGAGGTTTTTAATTACCTTCGTGGAAAAAGGGTTACAAATGATTACTTTTGCGATTATTCTTTGGACAATTTCCCCACAAATAGCGGTTTATCTAATAATTTATACGATCGCAGGAAATTTAATAGCAATTTATCTAACTCAAGAATTAAATAAAATTAATCAATCTGAACTTAATGATAAGGCGGATTATAGTTATGCTTTAACCCATGTGCGTAACCACGCGGAATCTATTGCTTTTTTTCAGGGAGAAGATCAGGAAGAAAAAATAATTGAACGCCGTTTTGAACGGCTTATTCAAAGCTCGGAAAAACTGATAAATTGGGAACGGTTTAATAATCTTTTTAATCGAGGTTATCAGTCAGCAATTAGTGTATTTTCAATGTTTATTTTGACCCCCATGTTTATTAAAAATGAAATCGATTATGGGGAAATTAGTCAAGCTAGTTTATGTTGTTTCCTTTTTTCTAATGCCTTGGGACAATTAATTACTGAATGGGGAACATCGGGTAAAGTTTCAAGTTATATTGAACGGTTAGCTACCTTGACAGATGCCTTAAAAGTTGCCAGTGAAGAGCCGAAAAACTTAAGTTGTATTACCACCCTGGAAGATAATCGTCTAGCTTTTGAAAATTTTACCCTACAAACTCCCGATTATGAAAAGGTAATTGTGGAGAATTTATCAGTTTCTGTTCCTTTGGGAGAAAGCCTACTCATTATCGGCCCCAGTGGTCGAGGAAAAAGTTCCTTGTTACGAGCAATCGCCGGTTTATGGAAAGCGGGTAGTGGTCGTTTAGTGCGTCCTCCTTTAGCTAAAATGTTATTTTTACCCCAACGTCCTTATATTATTCTTGGCACTTTACGCCAGCAATTACTTTATCCCCATACCAAGGAGCAGCTGAGCGATGAAGAATTAGAAAATATCTTAAAAAAAGTCAATCTTCAACATTTATTAACTGACCAAAATAGCTTAGATAAAGAAGTCAATTGGGAACAGATTTTATCTCTGGGAGAACAGCAGAGATTAGCTTTTGCTCGACTATTAATCACTAAACCCACTTTTACTATCTTAGATGAAGCAACCAGCGCTTTAGATTTAGTAAATGAAGCCAGTTTATATCGGCGATTACAGGAAAGTGAAACTACTTTTATTAGTGTTGGTCATCGGGAAAGTTTATTTAATTATCATCAATGGGTCTTAGAGTTAACAGAAAATTCCCATTGGCAGCTGTCAACTGTAGAAGATTATCAGCGGCAAAAAGTTAATAATATGGCCATGATGTCAAAAAAATCAGAAAATTTATCGGCGGTAAAAATAGAGACTTTGTCTGAGGTTAAAACTGAGCATGATGCGGAAATTGCAAGAGTTTCTGAAATAACTGAAGGTTTGTCCCATCAACAAATGCAGTCCCTAACTGATTATTCTTTAAGTAACGTCCGGAGTCGTGCCAGTTTAGGTAAAATCATTACTGCTAAAGATGGGGTTAATTATCGTTACGATAAAGACCCAAAAGCATTAAAATGGGTGAGAATCTAGAATTTTCTCGCTAATTTATTTTGGCTGCAATTCAAGGGTTTCAGAAATGTTAAAGTGGTGCGTTACGGCGGCTTGTTAATTTTGGTTTTTGTCAAAGATTATTACCGCCTAACGCACCCTACAAGCTACAAGCTGATAGATGATGGTTTTAAAAGTCAGACAGAGGAATAATTCCACAGGCTTGAATTTTACTTAAAACGAGGTGAAGTTGCCACAATAACCAATTGCCAACTCTCCAAAAAGCTAGGGAGTTTTGATTGTCAGCAACCTCGGCAGATGGGTAACAAAGATTTTCTTCAAAAATCAACCAATGAACGGGTAAATGACCGAGGGGAGAATTCGTATCTAATTGAAAGTTTAGTTGCTCATAATTGAGCCATTGACCTTCCTTTCGCCAACCTAAGCGATCGCCTAGTTTCTTTTGGGTTTCATAATCCACTAAACCACCGAGACTAGAGAAAATGGCTTGCTGAATACTAAAACCGAAATGACCATGACTATAATGCAGCCAAAGTTGATCAATTTTTTTGAGTTCTGAACAAGGTAATTGAGCAATATCTTGAGGATAAACCTCATTCCAGTAGGTCCTACCCAAAATTTTTAATAGTAGTTTGGTCGTTTGGCGATCGGCCGCTTGCCACTGTTGCTTTCTTAGCAAATCTTGTAATTGATTATAATCAAGATCGGCCGATTCTTGAGTTAAGATATTTGGGGAAGTCGGGGGATTTTTAGAAGTAGAAGATTTGTGAATATTGTTTTGAGTGAATTGAGAGACAACTATTGCTAGGGGAGTTTTGGGGATAGTGTCTTTTTGACAAGCCTCTTGTTCTGCTAAATGATGAGATAATTTATTGATGGTTTTTTCTAGGGAAATAAATTGTTCTGACCATTCACTTTCATTGAATAAGTAATCATTAAATTGATCAGAGGAAAAAGCCTCTTTTAACCTTGCTTCTTTCTCGTAACCAGTCGCCAGAAAATTTAGCAAAAACTCAGAATTTATGGCTGAATCTGACGTTTCTAAGAGAGCAGGCTGAGGTGGAAAAATATTATCTACCAAATACTTAATTTCTCCAACTGTTGCATAAAATTCTTCATCCACCTTAATCACTTCTTCTATTAATAATTGAAAAGGAGCAAAATAGTCCTGTAAGTAGTTTTCAAAATTAATCGCATTTTGAGCAAGATCAGCAATTTCTTGGCGAACTCGTTGAGATTTGAGTTGATAATGATTTAATTCCTCATAAATTTTGAGTTCTTGAATAATTGCTTGCACAATTTTTTTCTGCTTTTGAGTATCCTCGGCTAATTTCTGAACTCCTTCCCCTAGTAATTTAGTTTTTCTCAACATCAAAAAAGATGTTTTTCCCAGTAGCAAAATTGCCCGAAAATTTTCCTGTTTTTCTAGCTTGAGTTGATTGAGAATATTTTGATTATTATTATTTTTAATCTCTAACTTTATTCTCTCGTAGTCTAAGATTTTTAATTCTTGATATTTTTGGGAAAATAAAATTTTGAGATTGTCACTGAGTTGGAGTAAAAAACGATAATATCCGTCTTGATAGATTTCTAGTCCATTAATTAATAAATTATAGTCTTTAATTAATAACTGAGTCTCAATCAAGATTTCTTGTTGAGTAATTTTTTCTTTTCGTTTAATAATCTTACCAAAATAGTAATGGTAGCGAACTCCTTCCTGAATTAATTTCCGACGTTCCTTGATGATTTTCTGAAAATTTTTTAAGTATCTATTTTTAAAAACAGGAAGTTGATAGCTTTGCTCATAAATGGCAATTTTTTTATAGGTCATCAGATGTGGAGAGTTCCTATTTAGCATAGCTATCTTAGACCAAAAAATTCCTCAATACTTAGCAATAATCATCCGCTGCCCCTAGCTATTGCAAGAGGGAGCAATACCTAATTAAACATTTTCAACTTCAACAACAACCGGTTCATTTTCAATAACTGGTTCATTTTCAATAACTGGTTCCTTTTCAATAACTGGTTCCTTTTCAATAACAACTGTTTGAGGACTTTCAGGAGTTGGCTCTGTTACCGTTTCTTGCTGCTTTACTGTCTGTTCTTGATAGTCAGTCAAGTGTTTTTTGGTTTTTAATTTCAGGTCATCAGTCAGAGGTAAAGCATCAATTTCAGCTAAAAGTGTTTCCAGGGATTCTTTTTTACTTCGCTCAGTGTAAAAAGCATTCAGAACCGCTTCAATTCCGTACTGAGCAATCGCATCTCCTAGCACAGTAACCAACCCCATCGCTCCAATACCCAGAAAAACTACAAAGGGTTGTCCGAGGGTCACAATTAGCACGATGACAGCAATAATAGCCGAAGCTAAATAAGTACCTGCCACTTTTTTGATAATGTTATCGAGTTCCATAAAAATCACCTCAAATTTCTAGCGAAGGATTAGTTTAATTCTAAAGCAAGGTTAATCTGTCTGTTGATCGTCGTCAAGTAAAGCTTGAAGAAAAGGTTCAAGACTTTTGGGACGATAATCGGAAAAAGCCTTTAATCGTTTTACCACACTGTGATGAACAGTGACAACTTTTGTATTGAAATATCGCCATTGCTCACCTCCCAAGGCCGATAATCCCTTAACCGTATTATCGAACTTGATGGTCGGGTCTAGTTTAATTTGGAAGTCCTCAGATTCAGAGGTGGTTGAGTCAAACTCTAATCCCAATTTTTTGGCTTGATTAATCATCCATTGTAACGGGTAATCGGAAATTCCTTGATATTCTTTTTTGCCCCCACCTAGACAGGTATGTTCACCGACAAATAAAACTTCTTTGACAACTTGTTCGGGATTGTCTGGATTGGCTTTGATCGGAGTGGAAGGGAAGTTTTTACGTTTTTCATCAATGGCAACAGCATGAAAAGCATTCTGGATAATCGGACTTAATTTTGTGTTACTAAATTCATATTTTTTATGATAAAACTTAGCCAGGGGAAACCAAGGGGTTAAATCAGGAATACCAAAATTGCCAACTGTATCCCAACAACCTAACATCTTGACTGGAATGCGCTCTTGAAAATCTTCCTTTTCTGTCTCAATTTTTTTAGCATTAGCGGCACGGAATTGTTGAGCTTTGGCACTATCGGAACTAACGGTGTGGTCTCGATAGAGTTGATAAGCTAGGGGAATTTCTTTAATCTTAGAGCGTTTTAGGATTCCACATTTATCGATAAAACTAGCCAAACAACGAACTATATATGCTCCGCGACTAAAACCTAACAAATAAATTTCATCCTCGCTTGTGGGATTATAGTTAAGGACAAGAAAACGATAGGCATCTTGAATCATCCGATCAAGACCCCAGCCAAAAGTTTCATTCCCTAAACTTTTAATAAATTCGTTATCTTCGGCGCTGCCAGAACCTGACAAAAAGACGATTTGAGGGGTTTGATCCTCGGCAATATACTTAATAGATTCGGCGAATTTAACCACGTTGGTGGGGTAAGCACTGCCAGAGTTTTCCCAAGAACCATCACAACAAATAATTAACCGTTTTTTCTGGTTTGAATAAGTCAGTATATCCGGTTGAGAAGTTGCCGTTTTAGTAATCTCCTCAATTTCATTACTGGCAAGAGCAGCTTCTGCGGCAATTATAATTGATTCTGAATTATCTTCCGGGGAAGGTTCTTGATTTTCTGCTGGAGCATCCTGTTCAACCACTTCTTCTTCTTCAAGGGAGTTAAAAATTTCGTTGACCATTGTTATCCTTTTCGCACTCCTTCTAGCTTTACTGCTAGTCTGAGTTTTTGATTTAGGGATCGAGGTCGGTTTGGAGGGAAGACTATCTAGTTGCCAGGTTGTCCCATAAAGAATACCATGATTGCTATAACTTGTTTGATCCTCGGCATTGCCATTGAGTGATAAATAAGTGACTAGGCCAAGGTCATCAACCCCGGGAGATTGATACATCGTTTTTTGGATTTCTTCTTGGCTACGCGCTTGATTCCAAAGAGAAAATTCGGCGAGACAACCTTGCCAATAATGGGAGAGATTAACAGAGGCTCCCAAGATGATTTTTTCAATCCCCGTTAAGGCACGGTTATGACCGTTGCCACGATGCCAAATGATCCCATTGCGATAGATCAACATTCGGCCCGTGGTCGCATTTTTAACAAAGGCCCAATGAGTCCAATCACTATAATCTTTAAGCTTGACTTTTTTTTCAATTCGATCGAAACCTTCTTCATTTCCCGCATCCCAAAAAATCGCAGGTTTCACGGGATCGCCCCAAGGCAAGGTAATATGTAGAACGCGGTTATTTTCCCGATTAACAGCTTCTAAAAGAGTCGTTTCTGTAGCTAAATTATTTTCCCCTTTTGCCCAAAATGTAATGGTAATACTCTGATCGATGTCAAGAAATCCCTGGGATAGCTCCATATGATCATCGATGCCATTAAATTTTAGTACAGAGCGTTGTTCAGCCATTGGTTTTGTCATCGACTGGGGGAAAAAGAGGGAATGCTACCGCCTAGCTTAACACATTTTAGTTATCTAGCGATATATATATAAATAAATGTGTAGGAGTCAACGACTAATATTCCAGAGCCGGCACTTGCTGTGGCCAGAAACTCAGAGGAGTTGACCCCAATCCCTATCGCCATCAATAGGCTTTGGAGGGATGCTCATGGCTGAATGACATCCCTCCCCGGGCCGGTTATCAGCAAACACTAGGTACTTATTGTAACTCTGACCAAATTCCGCGGCATCGCTCTACAATTAGTCCCTGAAAAATTAATTGGGTTGCGGGATGAATCTCTACTTTATACAGAGCAAAAAGACCTGTTGGACTATTTAGATTTAACTCCCTTCGCGTTAGAGATAAGGCTTTTGTTCGGTGCATTTCCACCGCTTTTAGTAAGCCTGAATAACTGATATTCCGCAGGGCCAATTGACCATTTTTTGTGAGATAAATAGCATCATTTTGCAAGAGATATTCCAAACTGATCAAACTAGCGTGGACATCCACATCTTTTTCTAAACCCCCTAAACGGTGAGCATCTAAACCAAAGCGAATGCAGAAATTAACAGCGACTAATTTTCCCGCTTCTTCGGCAGGTAAAGCACAGTCGGCAAATTCAAAGCCTAAACTATCTGAGCGCCACTCCTCGACTCCGGCATAGGTATAGTTTTGAAACAGTTTATTTTTGAGTTTTAAGTCAAATCCTAACCCACTAGCATGACCCGCTTCATGGAATTGGGTATCGAGATGGCGATAGCGTTCACCATTAATTTGATCCTCCAGGGGTCCTAATAGCAAATCGGCCGTTTCTGGCTCAAAAATTTTTCGGATACATTCGTAGCTAGAGCCAGAAAAGCGTCGTTTTTGCTCACTGGCATTATTTAAAGCTGGTCCCTGAACACTATTGGGAAAAGTCCACCTATGGGGAACGATAAAAGCCTCCCCCTTTTCACCTTTAACCGTGCCACAACTAGCAATTTCAGTAAAGGATAAATTTCTGGGAATCGGTTGTCCTAGACTGCCAAATTTTTCACGAGTCAAGCTTTCTAGTTGTTCGATAGAAGGTTGACTATTTTGGTGAATTTTTCCGTAAATTGCACTCAAAGTGAGTTGTCGTTCTCCCTGACGATTGATGCGATAGGGAGCAATCATGAGAAAATAACCATTTTTACCGATAAAATTCAGATTAATGAAATCTTCTGATAAAATGCTCCAGTCGTTGGTTTCTAAAGCCGCTGCTGTTTTCCAGAGCCACTGAGCCGGAATTTCACAGCTATCTGCTTCCTGTTGACGCAGTTTTTTCGCCGCAATCGCAATTTTATTTTGTTCGATATCTTGGACGATTTCTTGGAACAACTGTTGTTGATTGACCAGGGTTTGATTCATTTTTTTGGTAGCTAAGTTGGTGTAATAGTTTAACGTTGTTTTTTGACCCGTCTCTCATCGGCTAAACTCTTAGCCATTTTAAGATTTTAGGGTCTTTGTCATAGCGATAGGTCAGTCCATCTTTCCCCGTAATTGATTTTCCCTGACTGGCTTTGCTTCTAATGCTACTAAGGGAATAGTCGCTTAATTCCTTCATCTGTGCATGGGAAAGTCCCTCTTCGACTTCTGTTAAGATTGTTGTTGTTGGCGATTCGGGGGGGGGTTCCCCGGCAAAATTGATTTTAGGATTGACCTCGGTTTCCTGATTCGGTAAATCTTCGAGCCTAGCTTGAGAATTATCGACAGAAATATTAATAATTTCTTTCACTTTTTGTCGGCGATATTCCTCTACTGTAAGAAGTTGCCAATGGGAATTACTAGAGAGTTCTAAAACCCATTGATGATAGTTAAAGAGACTTTCCCGATGTCCAACACTAATAAAAGTTGTGTGAGTTTTCTGCAATTGCCGATATAAATTTTCCTCATTGTTTAAGTCCAAAGCACTTGTGGCTTCATCGAGGATAGTAAAACTGGGACGGGTAATCAATACCCTAGCAAAAGCCAAACGTTGTTGTTCTCCCAGGGACAAAATGTTTTCCCAAGGCTCTTCTGTATCAAAGCTATTGACTCGATTTAGTAAATTTTGGAGATTGACTTCTTGCAAAACTTCCCTCAATCTTATCTCATTAGTTTCTTGATTACGATTGGGATAAAGTAACTGTTCTCGCAAGGTTCCTAATATTATATAGGGACGTTGGGGCAGAAACAATACTTCTTCTAGGGGGGGACGAACTAATCGGCCGGTTCCTGCATTCCATAAACCGGCAATTGCGCGTAGCAAGGAACTTTTACCCCGACCACTCGGCCCGACAATTAATAAACCTTGTCCGGGCTGAACAGAAAGGGAGAGGTTTTCGACAATTACCTGTTCATAATCGGGGGTTTGCAAGGTGACATCTTCAAAGGAAAATTGGTTTTCTTCGATGGTTTTAATCGTGCTTAAATTTTCCGGTTGTTTAATGACTTCTTCTAAGGCTTGGGAAAATTCTGATAAACGTTCAACATAACTGCTAAATTGTGCCGAAGTCCCAAATTCACGAATTAATTCCGCCAGCGCCGTAGCAAACAAATTAGCCGCTAAACAGGCTTGCCCGACCTGTCCGAAACTAACCCCCTCACCATTGATATACAAAGGACCCAAAATGACAAAAGTAAATACTTGAATTGCCGCCTGATAGCCTCGACTAAAAATTTCTGTGCCTCTCTCCCAATCAATTTTACGTTTAGCACTGTCTAAGAGTTTATTAAATCGCCGCTGAATAATATTTAATTCCTGATTTTCTCCCTCAAAGAAAGCGATTGACTCCGCATGATTACGAATGTGGGTTAGAGCATAATTATAGTTAGCCTTAAGTTCTAATTCTTCTTGAGTGATTTTATTTAAGGCTTGGTTAAAATAGATAGCAATGACGTTACCGAGAATTGTCCAAACGACTAAGATAATGGCGACAGAGGAAGAAATTGACCAGAGAATCACTAAAAAAGTGATCATATCTAGGACATTTTCTAGGGCAACGGCAAAAAAGGAGAGAGCTTTACTGGTAATCGGCTCAATTTCCTGGGATAAACGCTGATCTGGGTTGTCGATATCGGATTTAAAATTAATTCTGTAATAGGCGCGATTATGCAAATATTTGTTGAGAATCCAGTCATTGAGCCAAGCATACCAATCGAGGGCGATTCTTTTCCTGAGAAATTTAAGCAAGCCAACTAAAAGGGTGACAAAGAGCAGTCCAACCGCGAAAACTACCAAAGTTTTGACAAATTTATCAAAATCATTTTTTTCAAGAATGACATCAACTAAGTAATTACTAACAAAGCTATTGAAGGCATTTAATCCCACAACTCCTAGTATTGCCCCGATTAGTAGGATGAGCATTGCCCAAGCTTTCATCACATCAGAAAAAGCCCTTCCCCCCGATTCAGTAGGATACCAATAGGGAGCAGCGATCAGCTTGACACTGTGCCAAAATTTGCTGACATCGGAGATAATATTAGTCGTCGATCGATCTTGAGGGACTTTGGCGGACATATAGCATTTATATTTGAGTTGTGGACATTTTGCTGGAATGATTTTAGATTTTGGCTGGATTGGCGGAGTAGAAGGCAATTGGCGAAAATATAAAGCTCCCCGACAATTTTAAGGTTATTGTGCTTGAGTTGTGGTAACATACTCCCGTCGCTTTATCTGTCAGCATAGAGTGATCGCTTTCTCAGCCCCCCTGCTACTGCTTTTTTAACCCTCGTTATCTTACTACAAGTAACCATTGTTTTGATAGCTAAAGCTAGTGAGCGCTTCTCAGACTACCACATATTACCGAATTTTGTTGACCATGACAAATTTTCTTTTCTATGATAGGATTTCAAGATACAGGGTTCAAAGTAATGAGGTGCGCCGATTTTCTTCCCCGTTTACTGTTCCCTCAAAGCGATAACAGACCTTGCGACATCATGGTGAAAAATGTTCGATATATGTTACATTTTGTACTCGGCTTCCTTGCGCCCCTACAGTGGGGCAAATTCGGTTTCTGTAGGGGCATAAAGCATACGCCCTACCCTAGAAATCTTTTTTTATCATCACAAATGCGGGCGAGTCATGAGTAGAAATATGAAAACAATTTACCCACTTTCACCAGGTCAAGAAGCAATGTGGTTAATCTGGAAAATTGCTCCAGAGAGCGTTGCTTATAATATATTTATTACTGCAAAAATTCATGCTTATTTAGAGATTGCTGTTGTCAATCGTGTCTGGCAAAAAATTATTGAAAAGCACCCGATTCTGAGAACCACATATACCAGTTATGAGGGCAAACCGGTACAGCAGGTTAACCAGCAAGAGAATTTTCAGGTTGAGGTAATAGATGCCAGCGACTGGAGGGAAGAGCAATTAGTAGAAAAAATCTATGCTATTGCTGACCACCCTTTTAACTTAGAAAAAGATTCAGTTTTGCGGGTGAATTTATTTACTCGTTCAGCAGAAGAACACATTCTCTTGCTGACAATGCACCACATTGCTGGCGATATGTGGTCCTATGATTTACTGCTGAGTGAATTTCAATCTTTATATCCCGAGGAAGTGGAGCAAGTTAGTCAACAGCAGACAGAAACAGCCCCAGATTCTTGGAATGAAAATAAAACCTATGCAAATTTTCTCCAATGGCAAGCAGCAATGCTATCGGGTAATAGGGGAGAAAAACTGTGGCAATATTGGCAACAACAATTAGCTGGCGAATTGCCAATTTTGCATCTGCTTCCCGACAAACCCCGCCCCCCAGTAAAGACCTATCAAGGAGCCTCATACATTGTCAAGCTAGATGAACAGTTAACTGAAAAACTCAGGTATCTAGCTTCAGCATCGAAAACCAGTCTTTATCAGATTCTGCTCACAGCATTTTACGTCCAACTTTACCGCTACACTAATCAAACAGATATTCTTATAGGTAGTCCGATGAGAGGTCGGACGGCTAAAGAATTTAAAGAGATTGTTGGCTACTTTTCCAACCTGACCGTTTTAAGAGTTTCTGTTGAGCAGAATGCTACATTTACAGAACTTCTGGCTCAAGTTGGCAAAATAGTTAGACAAGCCCAAAAGCATCAAGATTACCCATTTTCTTGGTTAGCAGATAAACTCCAGCCACAACGAGATACTAGCCGTTCGCTTTTATGTCAAGTCAGTTTTGCTTGGCAAGCACAAACTTGGTGTGAGGCTAAAAATAATTCCTTGCATCTGCAAAAATCAGTGTTACCAATGGAGCCATATTTGTTAGGACAAAGAGGCGGACACTTGGATTTGAGTTTAATGGTAAGGGAAGCGAAAGGGGAGATTGAGCCGTGTTGGCAATACAATACTGATTTATTTGAAGCTGCTACCATTGAGCGTATGGTCAAGCATTTTGTCAGACTGCTCAACTCTATTGTGCTGAACCCACAGCAGCCCATTTCCCAATTATTAATGCTCACAGAAGTTGAGCAGCAGCAGTTACTTTTTGAGTGGAATAATACTCAGGCTGACTATCCATTAGATAAGTGTATTCATCAATTATTTGAGGAACAGGTGGAACGAACTCCTGATAATATAGCGGTCGTGTTTGAAGACCAGCAGTTAAATTATCGGGAGTTGAATGCCAGAGCGAACCAGTTAGCTCATTACCTGCAAAAGTTGGGGGTGGGACCAGATGTGTTGGTGGGAATTTGTGTCGAGCGTTCCCTAGAAATGATAGTAGGACTGCTAGGTATTTTGAAAGCAGGTGGAGGTTATGTACCTTTAGAGCCAGCTTATCCCCAAGAACGTCTAGATTTTATGCTAGGAGAAAGTCAGGCACAGGTTCTATTAACCCAATCCTCACTAGCTGCGAGATTCACTCACCATGATATACCTGTCGTTTATTTAGACTCTGACTGGCAGAAAATAGCTGAATTTGAAGAAGAGAACCCAAAAAATACAACAACTGCCAAAAACTTAATTTACACAATTTTTACTTCTGGTTCAACTGGTAAAGCTAAAGGTGTCGCCATAGAACACAGACAATTACTCAACTATCTCAATGGCATTCGGGAAAGATGCTTGTCAAAACCAGGTGGACAATTTGCTTTAGTCTCCACATTTGCGGCTGATTTGGGAAATACAGTGATTTTTCCTAGTTTAATTAATGGTGGATGTCTGCACATATTATCAGAGGCTAGAACAACTGATTCAAATGCCTTTTTAGAATATTGCCAACAACATCCCTTTGATTATCTGAAAATCGTTCCTTCTCACTTGGCGGCTTTATTATCTGCTGCTCAACTGGAAACAAGATTACCCTGGCAAAAATTAATTTTAGGGGGTGAAACTACCACTTGGAATTTAGCAGAGAAAGTGCTAATTCATGCCCCCCAGTGCCAAATATTCAACCATTACGGCCCGACAGAAGCCACTGTTGGTGTGCTGACCTTTGCCATGGACTCTCAATCAATATCCCCATCTCAGAGAGATTCCTCTACACAAAATGTTCCTCTTGGTCGTCCCTTAGCGAACACACAAATTTATCTCCTAGACCAAAATCTTCAACCAGTCCCAATTGGTGTACAAGGAGAACTGTATATTGCCGGTGCATCTTTAGCACGAGGTTATCTAAATCGTCCAGAGTTAACCAATGAAAAATTTATCTCTCATCCCTTCCATCAGACAACAGAAAGCAGATTATATAAAACAGGAGATTTAGCTCGTTATTTACCGGATGGCAATATCGAATACTTAGGACGCATTGATAACCAGGTAAAAATTAGAGGATTCCGCATTGAATTAGGAGAAATTGAAGCGGTTCTGAGTCAGCATAATTATGTAGAAACAACTTGTGTCACCGCTCGTGAAGATAGTCCAGGAATAAAACGCCTAGTTGCTTATATCGTGCCGCCCAAAAATGTCACCCCAAGCACAAATGAACTGCGGCAATTTCTCAAAGCTAGGCTCCCAGATTACATGATTCCTAGCGCTTTTGTTACCTTAGAAACCTTACCTTTAACCCCCAATGGCAAATTAGACCATCGTGCTTTACCTGAACCCAACTTGCGTGGGGAGATAGAATTGAATTTTGTTGCTCCTCGTAACCTAGAAGAAGAAATATTAGCCACAATCTGGTCACAAGTTTTGCGAGTAGAGCCAGTAGGTATCTATGATAACTTCTTTGAACTGGGGGGCGATTCCATCCTGACTATTCAAATCATTACTAGAGCGAGAAAAGCAGGATTAGAGTTAACCCCCAAACAATTATTTACCCATCAAAGTATCGCCGAATTAGCCACAGTAGCAACAAGAGTCACCGAGTCACAAACAGAACCAGAAATAGTGAATCCTCCGCCGCCTGAAGCGGATACTGGAGATTACACCGCCCAAGATTTCCCCTTATTAGAAATCGACCAAATAGAACTAGAACAAATATTAGCTCAACTGTAACGATGAACTCCCAGATGAATAACACAAATAGACAAAATGTAGCCGATATTTATCCCCTATCGCCGATGCAACAGGGGATGTTGTTTCATAGCTTGTATGAGCCAGATTCAGATGTATATTTCGTCCAATTTAGTTGTAATTTAAAGGGCAATGTCGATACAACAATATTCGAGCAAGCTTGGCAAAGATTAGTAGAAAAGTATGTCGTTTTCCGTACAGCTTTTATTTGGGAATCATTGAGCCAACCTGTACAAGTAGTGTATCGACAAGTAACTGTGAGAGTCGCTACATTTGATTGGCAACATTTAACCGCACAACAGCAAGAACAGGAATTAGCAGTTTTTTTGGAGAGTGATCAGCAAAAATCCCTAGAATTGTCTGAAGCTCCATTAATGCGCCTAAATCTGATCAAGTTGGATAAAAATACCTATCAATTTGTTTGGAGTAGTCATCATTTATTACTTGATGGTTGGTCTTTATCTTTAGTGATTAAAGATTTTTTAAAGATTTATCAAGAAATTTCTCAAAATCAGATTAGCACTGATCAACCTGTTGTCAGCTATCGCCAATATATTGCTTGGCTACAGCAACAGGAACAAAAACCAGCCGAAGAATTTTGGCAACAAAAACTGCAAGGTTTTACTGCTCCTACTCCTTTGGTCATAGAAAGATCAGCGAATTCAAAAAATAGCAACGTCTATAAAAAACAGCAAATTCAGTTCCCCGCTTCAACCACAGCTACCTGCCAATCTTTTGTTAGGAAAAATCGCTTGACACTGAATAATTTAGTGCAAGCAACTTGGGGATTATTGCTATCGCGCTATAGCCAAGAAACAGACATAGTATTTGGTGCGACTGTATCTGGTCGTGAGACATCTATTGCTGGTATTGAAGCAATGGTGGGATTATTTATTAATACCTTGCCCATGCGAATCCAAGTTAAACCGGACACCTCAGCACTGACTTTATTGAAAGATTTACAAGCTCAGTTAGTTGAGTCTAATCAATACTCATATAGTTCATTAGCAGAGATTCAAACTTGGAGTGAAATCCCTAGAGGTGCATCTTTATTTGACAGTATAGTTGTTTTTGAAAATTATCCAGTTGACGCTACTGCGGTATTAGGCAATGATAGTTTTTGTCTGGAAAATATTCAGGTTTCTCAACAAACTAATTATCCTCTAACATTAATTGCGCTCCCTGGGGATCAATTACAGGTGCGAATTAGCTATGATACTAACCGATTTGATGATGGGACAATTACTCGCCTATTGGGGCATTTTCAAACCTTGTTCGAGGGAATTGTCGCCAATCCAGAGGCGCGAGTTTCTCAATTACCTCTGCTGACAGAATCTGAGAAAAATCAATTATTAATAGACGGTCATAATCCGCAGGTTGATTACCCAGTTACTAAGTGTCTTCACCAGTTATTTGAAGAGCAGGTAAAACGCACACCCGAAGCGGTAGCAGTTGTATATTCAGATCAACAATTAACCTACAATGAGTTAAATTGTCGAGCTAATCAATTAGCACATTATTTACAGTCTTTGGGAGTAAAACCTGATCAATTAGTGGGGATTTGTCTTGAGCGTTCTTTAGAGATGATTGTGGGGTTATTGGGGATATTAAAAGCGGGTGGTGCTTATGTTCCTCTTGACCCTGAATATCCGATTGAACGGTTAAGCTTCATGTTAGAAGATGCTCAATTATCAGTGCTGTTAACGCAACAAAAGCTAGGAGAAACTCTCCCTCAACATCAAGCGCAGATTATTTATTTAGATACCGACTGGGAAAAAATTGCCGAAAACAGCCATTCAAATCCAGAAAACACCGTCACTCCAGATAACTTAGCTTATGTTATTTACACTTCCGGTTCCACAGGTAAACCGAAAGGGGTGTTAGTCAATCACTGCAATGTCGTGCGATTATTTGCCGCTACAGATGCTTGGTATAATTTTAATAGTCAAGATGTCTGGAGTCTATTTCATTCCTACGCTTTTGACTTTTCGGTGTGGGAAATGTGGGGAGCTTTGTTATATGGTGGACGCTTGGTAGTTGTACCCTACTTAATAACTCGTTCCCCCGAAGCATTTTATCAGCTATTATGTCAAGAAAAAGTCACAATTCTCAATCAAACTCCTACCGCTTTCCGTCAGTTAATTCAAGCTGAAGAATCCTTAAAAGGAAGTTTTCCCCCCTTATCAAGGGGGGTTAGGGGGGATCGTTCATCGACAACAGATAACGATTTAAGCTTACGTTTAGTTATTTTTGGAGGAGAAGCTTTAGAAATTAACAGCTTACAACCTTGGTTTCAGCGCCATGGCGACCAATGCCCCCAATTAGTTAATATGTACGGAATTACAGAAACTACCGTTCATGTCACCTATCGACCATTGAGTATGAACGAATTGGATAGTACAGCTAGTGTGATTGGTCGTCCCATTCCCGACTTACAAGTATATTTACTAGACCAATATTTACAACTTGTACCGGTTGGTGTACCTGGGGAGATGTATGTGGGGGGTGCCGGAGTAACAAAAGGTTATCTCAATCGTCCTGAATTGACCAAAGAAAGGTTTATTTCTAGTCCTTTTGAGAAGGATGAAGTGATCCCCCCAACCCCCCTTAATAAGGGGGGCAATGAGCCGTCAAAATTATATAAAACGGGAGATTTAGCCCGTTATTTACCTAAGGGAGAATTAGAATATTTAGGACGCATTGACAATCAGGTTAAGATTCGGGGTTTTCGGATTGAGTTGGGGGAAATCGAAGCATTATTAGCATCTCATCCCCAGATTTGGGAAACAGTAGTAATAGTGAGGGATGATACAACAGGAGATAAGCGTCTTGTGGCCTACATTGTGCCACAATCGGAAAAAATAATTACCATTAACGAAATACGGCAATTTCTGAAAGCTAAATTACCCGATTACATGATACCTAATGCTTTCGTTATTTTAGATGCCTTACCCCTTACTGCTAATGGAAAAATAGATAGTCGAGCTTTACCCCCACCAGAATCTAGTAGTGAACCATCAGAAAAATATGTTGCTCCGCGTAACCCGATCGAGGATATATTAGTAACTGTTTGGTCAGAAGTGCTAAAAGTCGAGAAAGTGGGTATAAATGATAACTTCTTTGAACTGGGAGGACATTCCCTACTAGCCACTAAATTAGTAGCACAGATCCGCGATCGCTTGAAAGTTGAACTTCCCCTACGTCAGTTATTCAACTCGGCCACACTAGCAGAATTAGCCCAAGGGATTGAACAGTTAAAACAGGAAAAATCCGATACCATCGTTCCAGCAATTTTACCAAGAAAAAGAAAATGAATTTTGAAGAATTACCCCTATCTTATGCCCAACAGCGTTTATGGTTCTTAGATCAATTAGAACCAAACAGTCCCTTTTATAATATTTCCTTGGCCTTGCATTTAGCAGGAAATCTCCAGGTAGATGTCCTCGAAAAAAGCCTACAAGAAATTATTCAGCGCCATGAGTCCCTCCGCACAAATTTCGCCACTATTGAGGGAAATCCTGTACAAATAATCAAACCAGAAAGTAATTGGCAATTAACGCTTGTCAATGGGAAAGACAGCCCAAAATATCGAGAAGAGCAGGAAATAAAAAAATGGCTAGAAATTCACAGCCATCAACCTTTTGATTTAGCCAATGACTCCCTAATTAGAGCCACCCTACTTAAGTTATCAGACACAGAACATTTTTTGCTGATTTGTCTGCACCATATTGTCTCTGATGGTTGGTCAATGGGGGTATTTATTGAGGAATTGACAACCCTTTATAATGCCTATACTAAAGGTTTAGAACCTCTTTTACAAGAGTTACCAATCCAGTACGCAGATTTTGCAATTTGGCAAAGGGAATATTTACAGGGAGAAATCCGAGAAAATCAGTTAAATTACTGGCAAAAACAGTTAGCAGCAGCACCCGCTTTATTACATCTACCTACGGATTATCCCCGTCCTCTACAACAAAGTTTTCAGGGAGATCGGATAAAATGTAACCTTTCTCCAGAACTTAGTCAAGGGTTAAATAAGCTGAGTCGGGAAAAAGGTGTCACCTTATTTATGACCCTCCTGACCGCATTTCAGACTCTACTCTATCGTTACACAGGACAAACAGACATTTTAGTCGGTACTCCCATCGCTAACCGTACTCGTAGTGAATTAGCTGGGTTAATCGGCTTTTTTGTCAATACCTTAGTCTTAAGAACAGATTTAGCCAGAAATCCCAGTTTTAGCGAGTTATTAAAACAGGTACGAGAAACAGCAACGGATGCTTACGACCATCAAGATTTACCTTTTGAGATGTTAGTAGAGGCTCTACAACCTGAAAGAAACATGAGTTATACTCCTTTGTTTCAGGTGATGTTTGGCTTAGACAATGAACCTATCAATGAAATAGCTTTAGAGGGAATAACAGCCACTATTCAGCCTTTGGAGTTTAAGACGGCTAAGTTCGATCTAAGTTTATCCATACAGGTAAAAGAAGCTGGATTAACTGCGATTTGGGAATATAATACAGATCTGTTTGAACCAAGCACAATTGAGCGACTATCAGGGCATTTTGTCAACTTATTAACCGGGATTATTGCTAATCCAGAACAAGAAATTAGCCAATTACCCTTACTTACAGAAAGCGAGACTAATCAGTTATTATTTAACTGGAATCAAACTCAGATTGACTACAAAAATGATTTTTGTCTGCATCAGTTATTTGAACAACAAGTAGAACTAACTCCCCAGGCGATCGCTGTTAGACTAGAAGATGAATTTTTAACCTACGAGGAGTTAAACTGTAAGGCTAATCAGTTAGCCCATTACCTACAATCTTTGGGAGTAAAATCCGATAGCTTAGTCGGGATTTTTGTTGAACTTTCCCTAGATATGATAATAGGAATCCTGGGAATACTTAAAGCTGGGGGAGCTTACGTTCCTTTAGATATTAATTATCCAAAAGAGCGAATTACCTATATTCTTGAAGATACTCAACTTAGTATTCTCCTGACTCAATCACAACTTCTGGAACAATTACCAGCATTTCAAGGAACAACTATCTGTTTAGATCAAGACTGGTCAATAATCGCCAAACAGAGTACAGTTAACCCTTTGGTAGCAGTTGAGCAGCACAATTTAGCCTATATTATCTACACCTCTGGCTCCACAGGTCAACCCAAAGGGGTAATGATTGAACATCGCTCAGTAGTCAACTATATCCTAACTACTATTCGAGAGTATGGTATTACCTCAGAGGATCAAATTCTGCAATTTTCCTCTATCTGCTTTGATGCTTCCGTTGAAGAAATCTTTGTTAGTTTGTTATCGGGTGCGACCTTGGTATTGCGAACCGAAGAAATGTTGCGCTCTAGTGAGGATTTTTGGCAATGTTGCCAAAAATGGCAATTAACAGTTTTGGGGATTCCTACTGCTTATTGGCATCAATTAGCCGCTGAATTAACCCTTGATAATCTGCCAATTCTCTCAAATATTAAAGTAATTTTCATTGGTGGGGAAGCCATTCAACCGGCAAAAGTCCAGCAATGGCAAACAGTTACAGGACATTATTCCCCTCTTCCTCGACTATTCAATGGTTACGGGCCAACGGAAGCAACCATTGCGACAACTTTCTACGAATTTACTTCACCAACTACCACCAATGTTCCCATTGGGCGACCCATCAGTAATACTCAGATTTATATTCTTGATGCTTGCTTACAACCTGTTCCTGTGGGGGTAGCCGGAGAATTACATATTGGTGGTATGGGATTAGCGCGGGGTTATTTTAATCGTCCAGAGTTAACACAAGAGAAATTTATCCCTAATTCTTTTGAGAAGGATGAAGTGATCCCCCCAACCCCCCTTAATAAGGGGGGCAATGAGCCGTCAAAATTATATAAAACGGGAGATTTATGTCGGTATTTACCCGACGGTAATATTGAGTATTTAGGACGGATTGACAATCAAGTAAAAATTCGTGGTTTTCGCATTGAATTGGGAGAAATTGAAACCGTTCTTAGTCAGCACAATGCGGTCAAAACGGCTGTTGTAATTGCCCAAGAAGATGAAACAAATCAGAAACGTTTAGTCGCCTATATTATTCCCCAACTAGAGATTATTTCCGCCCCAAAAGAGAAAAATTCGCTTAATGTTACTGAACTGCGGCAATTCCTGAAAGCTAAGTTACCAGAGTATATGATTCCTAGTGCCTTTGTCATTTTGGAATCCCTACCCTTAACGCCCAATGGCAAGACTGATTACCGTGCTTTACCGGCTCCCGAGTTCCAAAGCCAAGAGCAGTATATCGCGCCGCGTAACCCCATTGAGGAGATATTATCCTCGATTTGGGCAAAAGTGCTAAAAGTTGCACAGGTGGGGATTCACGACAACTTCTTTGAGTTAGGCGGACATTCATTATTAGCAACGCAACTAATTTCGCGCATCCGTGAGGCTTTTCAGGTAGAAATGCCCTTACGCGAGTTATTTGTTGCACCGACAATCGCCGAATTGTCCCAAGAAATAAAACGGCTTTCCGAAGGAGAACAACTAACTGAACTGCCGATTTTACCCAGGGACAAAACAGCAGAATTACCCCTATCTTTTGCTCAGACTCGTCTCTGGTTTTTGGCTGAATTTGAGTCGAATAGTTCTTTTTATAATATCCCCCTAGCCTTGCGTTTAGAAGGAACTTTAAACTCAGAAATCTTAATCCAGAGTTTAGAAGAAATTTGCGATCGCCATGAGGCTTTACGCACCAACTTCATTACCGTTGATGGTATCCCTACCCAGGTTATACAAGCACGAACCTGGACAGTTACGGTTGTGGATTTACAGCATTTATCTGGTAGTGAAAAAGTAATTGCGTCTCAAGAGTTAGCACAAAATCAAGCGATTCACCCCTTTGACTTAGCCGGTGAACCCTTAATCAGAATCACTTTAGTGGTGTTATCTGAAACGGAACATCTCTTATTAGTCTGTATGCACCACATTGTCAGTGATGGCTGGTCAATGGGGGTATTTCTTCAGGAACTAACCGCCCTCTATAATGCCTATATTCAGGGTTTATCTTCGCCTCTAAATCCCCTATCTATCCAGTATGGAGATTTTACCCTTTGGCAAAGACAATGGCTGCAGGGAGAGGTATTGCAACAGCAACTAGATTACTGGCAAAAACAGTTAGCCGGCGCACCGGCCCTTCTATCTTTACCAACAGATAGACCTCGACCCAATCAACAAAGTTTTGCTGGGGGACATTTACCCTTTAGCCTTTCTTGGGAATTAACCGAAAAACTGACCCAATTAACCCAGGAACAGGGTGTCACCTTATTTATGACCCTGTTAACCGCTTATGCTGTCTTACTTTACCGTTATACAGAACAGGAAGACATCTTAATTGGTACTCCCATTGCTAACCGTAATCGCAGTGAAATTGAAGGTTTAATCGGCTTTTTTGTCAATACTTTGGTTCTGCGAATTGACTTGTCAGGTAAGCCCAATTTTAATCAGTTATTGGGTCGAGTACGGGAGATGGCAATGGATGCCTATGCTCATCAGGATTTGCCCTTTGAAATGTTAGTAGAAGTCCTACAACCTGAACGAGATTTAAGTCACGCGCCTTTATTTCAAGTGGATTTTCTGCTGCAAAATAGTCCCCCGTCTCCCTTAGAACTAACAGGATTAACCGCCACTCCCCTCACCACAGAAAATGACACCGCCAAATTTGATCTAACCCTGGCGATGGAGAATACCGGTGCAGAATTAAAAGGGGTATGGGAATATAATACCGATTTATTTGATCGCAGTACCATTGAACGATTAACAGGAAATTTCATCACCCTACTAGAAGCATTGGTTGTTAACCCGCAGCAGCCAATCTTTCAACTACCACTATTAACCGAAGTAGAGGCAAAAGAATTATTAAAAGACTGGAATGCCACCGAAAAAGACTATCCTTTCCATCAGTGTATTCATCATTTATTTGAAGAACAAGCAGCACGAACACCGGCTGCAGTAGCAGTGGTCTTTGAAGGTCAAGAATTAACCTATCAAGACTTAAATATTCAGGCGAATCAATTAGCCCATTATCTCCAATCTTTGGGGATAAATTCAGAAGTTTTAGTTGGCATTTATTTAGAGCGGTCGCTGTTAGTTATTGTCGGATTATTAGCAGTTCTCAAAGCTGGAGGAGCCTATATACCTTTAGATCCAGATTATCCCCAGCAACGGTTGACTTATATGGCAGAAGATGCCCAAATTTCTCTACTGCTAACTCAAGAAAGTTTACTCGATTCTTTACCAGCAGAAGATGTGGGGGTAATTGTCTTAGATAAATTAGCCGAAAAATTGACGGTTCAAAGTCCAGAAAATCCCCTCAGTGAAGTGGTTCCAGAAAATTTACTATGCCTATTATATACATCTGGTTCAACCGGTAAACCTAAAGGAGTGATGTTAACTCACGCAGCCTTAGTTAATCATAGTTGGGGCATTAGTGAAGTATTCGGTTTAACAGAATCTGATCGCGTTTTACAGTTTGCTTCCTTTGGTTTTGATGTCGCTGCGGAAGAAATTTTCCCCACCTGGTTAAAAGGTGGCACAGTGGTCTTAAGACCAGGGCAAATGTTCCCAACTTTGACTGATTTTGCCGATTTTATCGAACAAGAAAGCCTCACCGTTTTAAATATTACCCCCGCCTATTGGCATGAATGGGCGCTCGCCGTTTCCCAATCATTAGCTACTGTACCATCCAGTCTGCGGGTCGTCGCCGTGGGAGGGGATGCAGTGTTACCAGAAACCGTTAATATTTGGCGACAAATGGTCGGAAAACGGGTTGAATGTATTAATGTATATGGCCCCACAGAAGCGTCTGTAACCGCCATAGTTCATGATTTGCTAGATTATCAGTCAGAAAAAATCAATTCAGTGCTGATTGGTCGTCCCATTGCTAACACAAAAGCATATATCTTGGATCAAAATCTGCAACCTGTACCCATTGGCGTGAAGGGAGAATTGCATTTATGCGGTGTTCGTTTAGCGCGGGGTTATCTGAATCGTCCCGAATTGACTGCTGAAAAATTTATTGACAATCCCTTTGCTAATGCAGCTTTCAATCGGTTGTATAAAACGGGAGATTTAGCGCGTTATTTACCCGATGGTAATATTGAATGTTTTGGCCGGATTGACAATCAGGTTAAAATTCGCGGATTCCGTATTGAGTTAGGAGAAATTGAAGCGGTACTTAACCAAAATATTGATGTACAAACATCTTGTGTAATTATTCGGGAAGATACTCCGGGGGATAAATATTTAGTCGCCTACATAGTAGCTCATTACGAACGCATACCGATGATTAGTGAACTGCGTCAGTTTCTGTCCAGTAAATTGCCTTTGTATATGGTTCCTCAAGCTTTTGTTTTTCTGGAATCTTTACCCCTTACTACTAATCGTAAGGTAGATCGTCGCGCTTTACCCGCACCAGATAAAATAGGAAATCGCCGGGATCAATATGTAGCACCACGCAATGGAATTGAAGAGATGTTGGTGCAAATTTGGACAGAAATACTCAAAATAGAGCAAGTGGGAATTTATGATAATTTCTTTGAAATTGGCGGCCATTCTCTCCTCGCAACTCAATTAGTTTCTCGGATTCGGAGTTTATTTAAAATAGAACTACCTTTGCGGAGTTTATTTGGTGCAGCTACGGTAGCCGAATTAGCGCATCTTATTGGACAATTACAGCAGCAAAATCTCACGCTAACAGTACCCCCGATTTTACCGAGAACTAAGGATACAGAACTACCTCTATCCTTTGCTCAACAGCGTTTATGGTTTTTAGATCAATTGCAACCAAATAGCGCTTTATACAATATACCGATGGTGTTGCATTTCCGAGGCAACCTCAATCAAAAGGCCTTAGAACAAAGTTTACGAGAAATTTGTAATCGCCATGAAGTATTACGGACTAATTTTGTCACGATTGATGGACAACCGACTCAGATTATTCAAACAACAAGGGAGACAATATCGGTCGTTTATTTACAAGATTTACCCATCCATGAACAAGAAGAAAAAACACAGCAATTAAAGCAAAAACAAGCCACTCAACCCTTTAATTTAGCCAAAGAATCCTTAATCAGAATCACTTTAGTGGTGCTATCGGAGACGGAACATCTCTTATTAGTGTGTATGCACCACATTATTAGTGATGGTTGGTCAATCGAAGTATTTATTCACGAACTGACCAGCTTATATAATGCTTACACTCAAAATCATCCCGCAAATTTAGCTCCTTTACCGATTCAGTATGCAGATTTTGCAGTTTGGCAAAAACAATGGTTACAAGGGGATGTCCTACAAAGTCAATTAAATTACTGGCAAAATCAACTAACAGCTGCACCCCCTTTATTATCTCTTCCCACAGACCACCCTCGACCTGCGGTGCAAAGCTTTGTCGGTACTCAGCAAGAATTTTCCCTTTCCCCCAAACTTAGCCAAGCTTTGACTGAATTGAGTCGCCAACAAGGGGTGACATTATTTATGACGCTGTTGGCTGCTTTTGATGCTTTATTGTATCGTTATACAGGGTCGAGTGATATTTTGGTAGGAACTCCCATCGCTAATCGTAATCGCGGTGAAATTGAGGGTTTAATCGGCTTCTTTGTTAATACTTTAGTGATGCGGACGGATTTATCAGACAATCCGAGTTTTAGTCAGTTATTAACCCGTGTTCGGGAAGTGACAATGGATGCTTACGCGCATCAAGACTTACCCTTTGAAATGTTAGTCGAAGCGTTGCAACCGGAACGGGATTTGAGCCATACTCCCCTATTTCAAGTCGCTTTTGTCCTGCAAAATACACCTAAGTCTGAGATTGCAATGACGGGATTAACGGTGACAGATTTGCCTCCAGAAAATACCACAGCTAAGTTTGATTTAACCTTAGCTATGGTTAACACCGATGATGGCTTAAAAGGTGTCTGGGAATATAATACTGATTTGTTTGAGAGTAGCACTATTGAGCGATTATCAGGGCATTTTCTCAACTTATTAGGGGGAATTGCGGCTAATCCTCAAGCGCGGATTTCCCAATTACCCTTACTGACAGAAAGTGAGACTAATCAGTTATTAATTGAGTGGAACAATACTCAAGTTGACTATCCTGAGTATAAGTGTATTCATCAGTTATTCGAGGAACAGGTAAAAGGCACACCCGACGCGGTAGCAGTGGTATGTTCCCAGCAACAATTAACCTACAATGAGTTAAATTGTCGTGCTAATCAACTAGCCCATTATTTGCGGAAATTAGGCGTAAAAGCTGATACTTTAGTCGGTATTTCCCTTGAGCGTTCCTTAGAGATGATTGTGGGATTATTGGGGATATTAAAAGCGGGTGGTGCATATCTACCTCTCGACCCAGATTATCCCAGTGAACGGCTACAATTTGCCATCGCTGATGCTCAACTGTCATTATTGCTAACTCAAGAGGGATTAATCGATAAATTACCTGAACATCAAGCGCCGCTAATCTTGTTAGACAGATTCACAGAAGAAATTAACCAAAACAGCCAAGATAACCTAACAGGAGTAGTAACAGCCAATAATTTAGCTAATCTCATTTATACCTCTGGTTCTACAGGAAAACCTAAAGGGGTAATGGTGGAACATCGGGGACTATTTAACCTAGCTCAAGCGCAAATTAAAACGTTTAACTTACAGTCAAACTCTCGCATTCTCCAGTTTGCTTCCCTCAATTTTGATGCTTCTATCTGGGAAATTATCATGGCAATAGGAGCAGGTGCAACCCTTTATTTAGACACCAAAGACGCTTTAATGCCTGGGTTGCCATTAATGGGGCGATTAAAAGATTATGGTATTACTCATATTACTTTACCCCCCTCAGCCTTAGCGGCTTTGCCACTAGAAGACATCCCAGAGTTACAAACAATTATTGTGGCAGGAGAAGCTTGTTCAGAAGAATTGATCAAACAATGGGCTACGGGTAGAAATTTCTTTAATGCTTATGGACCGACAGAAACCAGCGTTTGTGCCACGGTAGAAAAATGGACAGATGAAACCCTGAAAGTAACTATTGGTCGCCCCATTGCTAACACCCAAATTTATATCTTAGACTCCCATTTACAACCTGTCCCGATTGGTGTTCCGGGAGAATTACATATTGGTGGTATGGGATTAGCGCGGGGTTATCTCAATCGTCCCGAATTAACCCAAGAAAAATTTATTCCTAATCCTTTTGAGAAGGATGAAGTGATCCCCCCAACCCCCCTTAATAAGGGGGGAAATGAGCCGTCAAAATTATATAAAACGGGAGACTTAGCCCGTTATTTACCCGATGGTAAAATCGAATATTTAGGACGGATTGACAATCAAGTAAAACTTCGCGGCTTCCGTATTGAATTAGGAGAAATTGAATCGTTACTCAACCAAAATGAGGCGGTACAGTCTTCTTGTGTGATTGTTCGTGAAGATAATCTAGGGGATAAACGCTTAGTTGCTTACGTTGTACCGCAACCCGAAATCAACCTGACAATTAACGAAATACGGCAATTTTTGCGAGCAAAATTACCTGATTATATGGTTCCTACTGCGTTTATTCGTCTTGATGCTTTCCCCTTAACTCCCAATGGCAAAATAGACCGCCGTGCTTTACCTGTTCCCGATTTACAGAGCCAAGGTGAATATATAGCTCCCCGTAACCCCATTGAAGAAAAAATGGCGCAGATTTGGGGTGAGGTACTGAAATTAAAACGAGTCAGTATTGAGGATAATTTCTTTGAATTAGGGGGACATTCTCTGTTGGCAACTCAAGTTATTTCTCGATTACAGGAAACCTTTGAGATTGTTGTTCCCTTGCGTTATCTGTTTGAATCTCCAACCATTGCTCAGTTAAGTGCGGTAATTTTAAAAGAACTGCAAACAGGTTTAGGGTTAAAGCTACCATCAATTGTCCCCGTTAATCGGGAGGATGATATTCCCCTATCCTGGGCCCAGGAACGTCTCTGGTTTGTGAATCAATTAGAAGGAGAAAGTGGGGCTTATACTATTGATTTAACGATGCGTTTGCGGGGAAATATCAATATTAAAGCCTTAGAAAAAGCTTTCCAGGCAATTATTCAACGCCATGAACCCCTACGGACTCAGTTTAAGCTCAAAGATAACAAACCAATACAAGCGATCGATCCTAATGTAACCTTCACCTTACCAGTTGTCAATCTGCAAAACCTCAGTCATTCTGAGCAACAGGTAAAAAACCTGTTATTAGCAGCAGCATCCGAACCCTTTGATCTCGAATCAGGTTCAGTATTACGAGTCAAATTATGGCAATTGGAGACAGAGGAATATGTACTATTATTAGCCATTCACCATATTGCGGCGGATGGTTGGTCAATAGGTGTTTTAATCGACGAATTATCAGCTTATTATCGAAGTTTCTGCACCGGGACAAAAGCAGATTTACCTGATTTATCAATACAGTATGCTGACTTTGCCGTGTGGCAGCGTCAATGGTTAACTAATGAAGTATTAGACCGTCAATTAAGCTACTGGAAGCAACAATTAACCGGGGTTCCCCTACTACACCAACTTCCCACAGACCGTCCCCGGCCAGCAATCCAAAGTTTTCGCGGAGGGACGGAGCGACTGCAACTAGATAGTCAACTAACGCAACAACTGAAAAAACTCAGTCAAGAGTCCGGTAGCACTCTCTTTATGACATTACTAGCGGGTTTTGCTGTGTTACTATCTCGTTATAGTCAACAAACAGATGTGGTAATTGGTTCACCAATTGCTAACCGTAATCGCACCGAAATTGAAGGGTTAATTGGCTTTTTTGTCAATAGTTTAGTGTTAAGATTTGATTTATCTCAAGACCCGACCTTTGAGGATTTTCTCGCGCAGGTCAGACAAACTACTCAAGACGCTTACGACCATCAAGATTTACCCTTCGAGATGTTAGTCGAAAAATTACAAATTGAGCGTCATTTAGATCGTAATCCTTTAACACAGATAGTTTTTGCCCTTCAGAATGCTCCTAGTTCTCCCTGGGATTTACCCGGAGTAAACATTGAGGAGATACCATCAGGACTTGATTCAGTCAGGGTTGACTTAGAAGTTTACCTCTGGGATGCACCGGAAGGATTGGGCGGTTTTTGCTCTTATAACAGGGATTTATTTGATGCTGAAACTATTGTCCGTATGATGAATCATTTTAAGACTTTGTTAGCGGCAATTGTGGAAAATCCCCGTCAATCATTAGCTTCACTACCCTTATTAAACCCAGAGGAAGAGTATCAACTATTAGAGGGTTGGAATGAGACAAAAGCTGATTACTCCTATAACAAGTGTATTCATCAATTAATCGAGGAACAAGCAGCGCGTACCCCTGAGGCGGTAGCAGTAGTCTTTGAAAATCAACAGTTGACCTATGCAGAATTAAATAGTCGGGCCAATCAACTAGCTCACTATTTACGATCTTTAGGTGTAGAAACCGAGGTAATCGTCGGTTTATGTGTAGAGCGCTCTTTAGATATGATTGTGGCATTAATAGGCATCCTTAAAGCCGGTGCTGCCTATCTACCCCTTGACCCAGAATATCCTCAAGAACGCCTACAATTTATGTTAGAGGATAGTCAAGTACCTTTATTACTAACCCAAAGTTCACTGATTGATAAACTCCCAAATCATCAAGCTAAAACTGTATTTTTAGCTGAAATTTGGCAAGAAATTAAACCAATGAACCGGGATAATCTGACGGGTAAGGTAACAGCTTCTAATTTAGCTAATGTGATTTATACTTCTGGTTCTACGGGTAAACCTAAAGGGGTGATGGTTGAACATCAAGGGTTGTGTAACCTTGCTCTGGCGCAAATTCAGACTTTTGCTGTGTCTTCTCAGAGTCGAGTGCTTCAATTTGCTTCTTTTAGTTTTGATGCCTGTATTTCAGAAGTTTTAATGGCTTTGGGAGCGGGAGCGAGACTTTATTTGGCAAGTAAAGAAAATTTAATGCCCGGTTTACCCTTAATCAAGCAATTACGGGAGAATAAGATTACTCATATTACTCTACCGCCATCAGCTTTAGCGGTACTACCTTGGGAAAATCTTTCCTCTCTGCAAACTATTATTGTCGCCGGGGAAGCTTGTTCTCCTGAATTGATGAAAAAATGGTCCCAGGGACGAAATTTCTTTAATGGTTATGGACCCACAGAAGGAAGTGTTTGTGCAACGGTAGCTAAATGTACGCCGGTTGATGAAAAAATAACTATTGGTCGGCCAATTCCTCATGTGCAGGTTTATATTTTAGACTCGCATTTACAACCGGTTCCTATCGGTGTACCCGGGGAATTACATATCGGAGGAGCAGGAGTAGCCAGAGGTTATTTGAATCGCCTAGAATTGACAGCAGAGAAATTTATCTATTTAGAAAATAAGGAACAGTCAAAAGGCAAACGTTTGTATAAAACAGGAGATTTAGCTCGTTATTTACCTGATGGAAAAATTGAATATCTGGGACGAATTGACAATCAGGTTAAAGTAAGGGGTTTCCGCCTTGAATTAGGGGAAATTGAAGCAGTTTTGAGCCAACATCCCTTAGTACAAGAAGCGGTTGTGATGGCTCGCGCTGATCAGGCAAGTGATCATGATCAAGACCAGCTTAATACTAATTTGGTAGCCTACTTAGTTCCGGCTCTCAAGGGTCAAGTATTGCCCGAACAGCTTGCTCAATGGCAGAGTGAATATGTTAGTGATTGGCAAAAGATTTACGAAGAATCCTACAGTAAACCCCAACCTCAAACCGAGGACCCCACTTTTAATATTAGTGGTTGGAATAGTAGTTATACGGGACAAGCTATTCCCGCAGCAGAAATGCAGGAATGGGTTGATCAGACAGTGAGCCGAATTTTAGGAAATCAACCACCACAACGAGTGTTAGAAATTGGTTGCGGAAGTGGATTATTGCTATTCCGTGTGGCAAAACATTGTCAGGAATATTGGGGAGCCGATTATTCCACTGCTACTATTAATAACCTCGAACAGTTATGTAGCACAATTGAGGGTTTAGAGGGCAAAGTAAAATTATTACACCGAACAGCCGATGATTTTACCGGCATTCCCCAAGCTACTTTCGATCGAGTAGTAATTAACTCTGTTGTTCAGTATTTCCCTAGTGTGGATTATCTATTACAAGTTATCGCAGGAGCAGTCAAGACGATTGCGGATCAGGGTAAGATTTTCCTAGGTGATATCCGTAGTTTGTCCTTACTAGAGCCTTACCATGCGGCGGTACAGTTAGCTCGTGCCGAAGCTAATAAAACCCTTGAACAATGGCAAAAACAGGTGAATCAAAGTGTAGCTACCGAAGAAGAATTGTTAATTGCACCTCAGTTCTTTATCGCGCTTAAACAACGTTTTCCGCGAATTTCTTGGGTAGAAATTGCCCCGAAACGGGGTCAGGCTGACAATGAGTTAACCCAATTCCGCTATGATGTTACTTTACATCTGGATACTGATGGGCAAAAAACGACAATTCCTTGGCTAAATTGGCAGCGTGATCGGTTTTCTTTAGCGCAACTGCAAGATAAACTAAAACTGGAACAACCAGAATATTTAGGTATCAGAGATGTACCCAATCAACGATTACAAAATGCGCTACAAATTTTAGACTGTTTAGAAAATCCTCCAGGGGTAAAAACGGTGGGAGAATTGCGGCAATTGTTAGCAACAAATAGCGGGATAGGGATTAATCCTGAGCAAATGTGGCAACTGGGAGAACAGTTAGGTTACACTGTTCATCTCAGTTGGTGGGAAGGTAGTCAAGATGGTTCTTTCGATGTGGTTTTCTGTCGCCAGAATGCCATCTTAGAACCGATAATAAGTAAAGTTGATAAACAACCATACCCCAATTTTTGGGATGATGAGAGGATTATTCCCAAATCCTGGACTGATTATACGAATAATCCTCTATATGGTAAATTAGTCCAGAAGCTGATACCACAGGTGCGGGAATTTGTCCAACAAAAGCTACCTAGTTATATGGTTCCCCAGGCTTTTGTTTTGCTTAATACCCTACCTTTGACTCCTAATGGTAAAGTAGATCGGCTGGCTTTGCCTACACCCGATACAGCTACACGCAATTTAGCTACGGGATTTCTCGCACCTCGTACCCCGATTGAAACTCAAATGTCTCAAATTTGGAGTGAAGTTTTGGGAGTCGAACGTATTGGGATTAAGGATAATTTCTTTGAATTGGGAGGACATTCTTTGTTAGCAACTCAGGTTATTTCCCGTTCCCGCGATCTTTTCTCGGTGGAATTGTCTTTACAAAATCTGCTGGAATACCCAACTATCGCTAATTTAGCCCAAATCATTGAAGTTCTTACCGTTGCACCGGGAGAAACAGCTATGACTGAAAGCTTGGAAGATTATGAGGATGGTGAATTATAAAAACAGTTAAAGTTTTAGCTGATTTCAATAGTTTAGCAAGACAGTTAAAACGGCAAAGGACAAATATTGATCCTAGTCAATGGCAATCGGATGGACTTTTACATCCTCAGGGCAAACTTCGTGATTTAGAGCTAATTTAACAACAACTTTGGGAGGCAATTGGTAAGTGAAAGTAGGAGATTTTTTAGCGTATTTGAAGGGTTTAGAGATTAAACTATGGCTGGAAGGCGAAAAACTTCGTTTTCAGGCTCCCAAAGGGGTTATGACCCCAGAAATTAAAGAAGAAATCGCCGCCAAAAAACCTGAAATTTTGGACTTTTTAAGAGCGGCAAAAATCCCAACTAATACTGTTGATTTAGAGATTATTTTTGTGTCACGGGATCAGGATTTACCCCTCTCTTTTGCTCAACAACGACTCTGGTTTCTGCAGCAACTTTCTCCTGATAGTCATTCCTATAATCTGTTGGAAGCTTTGCGGTTAGAAGGCTCCCTCAATCTGTTGGCTTTAGAACAAAGTCTCAGTGAACTGATTCGCCGTCACGAAATTTTAAGAACTACTTTTCCCATGGTAGAAGGGCAACCAATTCAGTGCATTGCCCCTCCTTCACCCGTCAGTTTACCCCTGGAAGATTTACAAGGTTTATCAAAGAATGAACAAACAGAACATCTGCAAGAAATAGCGATTGCTCTCTCCTTAAAACCCTTTAATCTAGCCAAGGAATCATTAGTCCAATTTAAGTTACTTAAACTCAGTTCCCAAGAGTATGTATTGCTGTTGAAGATGCACCATATTATTTACGATGGTTGGTCTTTGAGCATCTTCTTTGATGAATTATCTCAACTTTATGCGGCCTTTGTCCAGGGTTTGCCTTCCCCTCTCGCTAAATTATCGATTCAATACGCCGATTTTGCTGTATGGCAACGTCAATGGCTCACTGGTGAAGTTTTGGAGCGTCAACTTAATTACTGGCAAAAACAGTTACAAGATGCACCTACTATTTTAGAATTGCCGACGGATTATCCCCGTCCTCCAATTCCTAGTTTCCGGGGTGATGGGCAGGTTTTTCGCCTGAATCAAGACTTAACGCAACGCCTCAAAAGGTTAAGTCAGGAGTCAGGAGCAACGCTATTTATGACTTTACTGGCGGCTTTTTTTGTCCTAATTTCTCGTTATAGTGGTCAATCAGATGTTTTGGTAGGTTCTCCCATCGCTAATCGTAATAGTTCGGCAATTGAGAAATTAATGGGATTTTTTGCCAATACTTTGGCTTTAAGGGGTGATATGTCGGGAAATCCGAGTTTTCTGGAGTTATTAGAACGAGTAAAGCAAACAACTTTATCAGCTTATGCTCATCAAGATTTGCCTTTTGAAATGTTAGTAGAAAAATTACAATTAAACCGAGATTTAAGTCACAATCCTTTGATACAGGTAATGTTCTCACTGCAAAATACTCCCCAATCTGAGGCCAGTTTATCTGGCTTAAAGATGGAGAGTTTGCCTTTATCTGTTGAGCTTAAAGCGCGATTTGATTTAGAGGTAAATTTTTGGGAAGTTTCTGATCGTTTAGAAGCGGTTTGGTGTTATAGTACGGATTTGTTTGCTGCCCCCACCATTAACCAAATGGGGCAACATTTTCAGAATCTCTTAACTGCGATTGCCGCTAATCCCAATATGGGAATTTTTGAGTTATCGATGTTAAGTGATGAAGAACGTTATCAATTGTTATCATTGTGGAACGAAACTCACACAGATTATCCCTCTGATCAATGTATTCATCAATTATTTGAAGAACAGGTAAAACGCACACCCGATGCGGTAGCAGTGGTATGTTCAGAGCAACAATTAACCTACAATGAATTAAATAATCGAGCTAATCAATTAGCCCATTATTTGCAAAAATTAGGAGTAAAACCAGATGAATTAGTAGGGATTTGTCTAGAGCGTTCCTTAGACCTGATTGTGGGATTATTGGCTATTCTTAAAGTCGGTGGAGCTTATGTTCCTATTGACCCAGATTATCCCCAAGAACGCATTAGCTTCATGCTCCAAGATACCCAGGTTAAAGTAATATTAACCTGTGAATCTTTACAGACTTCTCTGCCAAATCATCAGTCCATTGTTGTCTGCTTAGATAAAGATTGGCAACAAATTAATCAAGCAAGTCAGGAGAATCTGAACAGCACAGTTTCTGCGGATAATTTAGCCTACGTTATTTATACTTCTGGTTCTACAGGTAAACCTAAAGGTGTTGAGGTTATTCATCGTAGCGTTAACCGTCTTTTGTTTGGCGTAAATTATGCACATCTAGATGCAACACAAAGATTTTTACAAATGGCTCCCATTGCTTTTGACGCTTCTACCTTTGAGATTTGGGGTGCTTTATTACATGGTGCGAGATGTGTGATTTTTACGGAAGATATTCCTACCGCTACAAGTTTAAGAAATGCAATAGACAAACATGGCATTACTATTTTATGGCTAACGGCTGCTTTGTTCAATAAGATTATTGACGATAATTCCCAAGCTTTATCAGGAATTAAACAGCTACTAATTGGTGGAGAAGCACTTTCAGTTGCTCATGTTCATAAAGCACTGGAAACTTTGCCATTGACGCAAATTATTAATGGATATGGACCAACAGAAAGTACAACTTTTACCTGTTGCTATCCTATTCCTAAACAACTAGAGGCAACAATAAAGTCAATTCCCATTGGTTGTCCAATCTCCAACACACAGGTTTACATTTTAGATAACTATCTCCAACCTGTCCCGATTGGTGTAGTAGGAGAATTACATATTGCTGGTGCAGGATTAGCCAAAGGTTATCTTAACCGTCCCGAATTAACCCAAGAAAAATTTATTCCTAATCCTTTTGAGAAGGATGAAGTGATCCCCCCAACCCCCCTTAATAAGGGGGGCAATGAGCCGTCAAAATTATATAAAACGGGAGACTTGGCCCGTTATTTACCCGATGGTAATATTGAATATGTAGGACGGATTGACAATCAAGTAAAAATTCGCGGCTTCCGTATTGAATTAGGAGAAATTGAGTCCGTACTTAGTCAAAATCAGGCGGTACAGTCTTCTTGTGTGATTGTTCGTGAAGACAATCCCGGGGAAAAACAGTTAGTTGCCTATATTGTGCCTCAGCTAGGAGTAAAGCTAACAAGTGGCGATTTGCGTCAATTTCTTAGCCATAAATTGCCCGGTTATATGGTTCCTGGTGCGTTTGTGCTGCTGGAGTTTTTCCCTTTAACAGCTAACGGAAAAATTGATCGCCGTGCGTTAAAAGCTCCTAGTAATACCAGTGATTCAGACAGATTTATTGAAGCGCGTAATCAGTTAGAATTAAACCTCGTGCAAATCTGGTCAAAAGTGCTAAAGATTGACAAAATTAGCGTGCAAGATAACTTTTTTGACCTCGGTGGCCATTCCCTTTTAGCTCCTTATTTAATCACCCAAATTAAAGAACAGTTAGGCAAAGAAATTGCCGTAACTACAATATTTCAAAACCCAACTATTGAACAGTTAGCGACCATTATCCAAACCGATGCAGATTCCTCTAACCAGTCTTGTGTGGTTCCCATTCAAACCCAGGGTTCAAAGCCTCCTTTCTTCTGTGTTCCAGGCGCTGGAGGAAGACCATTTTATTTTTACCATTTAGGACGTTGTTTAGGAAAAGATCAACCTTTCTACAGTTTTGAAAATGATCTCTATCAACAGTTTGGAGAAATCACTCGTATTGAGGATATAGCCAGTATTTATCTTCAAGCCATGCAAGATTTACAACCCCAAGGACCCTACTTTTTGGGAGGACATTCCTACGGTGGTAATGTGGCTTTTGAAATGGCTCAACAGTTGGTTAATCAGGGTCAACAAGTGGCATTACTAGCAATCATTGATTCTTCAGCACCCACTTATAAAGACAAACAAATTTTGCTTGATTATATTAATTGGGATCATGCGCGGTGGTTAGCTGAAGTCAGCAAAGGTATCGAAGTTTATTTAGATAAAACCATCGATATTTCCTATGAAACTCTTCAACTCTTAACAGTGGAGGAACAATTAAAATACGCCTTAAACTTTTTTAAACTGGCTAATATGCTTCCTCCCAATGCGGAAACTAGGCAGCTTGAAAAAATTGTCCAAGCCTATAAAACTAGCTGTTTATGTCTGATTGATTATCTCCCTAAACAGATTTATCCTGGTAAAATTACGATTATACGGGCCAGGGAGGAATTATCTGATGATCCAAATAAAGATTTAATAGCTGGAGATTGCGAGGATTCCTCTTTAGGCTGGAGTGAATTTTCTACAGAGCCAGTTGAGATTCATTTCGTACTAGGAAATCATGTCTCGATTATGGTGGAACCCCATGTCCAGATTTTAGCCGAAGAGTTAAAAGTTTGCCTTGAGATTTGATACCAAATCCGTTTTTAAGACTATGGTTAACTCCCAATCCAACTTGAAAAACCCAGTTAAGTACCTAAGAAAAATTAGTTACACATTTCGATAAAGCTTTTGCCTTTTGCCTCTTGCATGAGTGCCTATCTTCAGTAGGAAATTTATTTTGCAAGACTACTTATCAATTGTTTCTCCCCAATCTCATCTATCTTTTAAACAGGATTTAATCTAAGAACTGACGATTTTCTACAAGTTGTGTGAACGGTAAGACTAATGTAAAATGCTGCAAGGCATCTGATTGCTAGACAGCCGATTTGTATTCTTTTGCCTTACCATGGATTTTATATGAATGAAATCCCGACCAACCAATCCAACTTAGTGATTTTAGGAGTCTCATCAATGACGGAAACTACTGAAACGGCCATTCCCCATGATTTTCTCGGAATTAATCCCACAGACATCAACAAAAAACTTGTCTCCTGGGGAATTTCTCTGGATGAAGTTGTTCAAAAACTTGCTTCTCTGGGACTCCCCGGCATTATTTTCATTATTGCTGTTGCCGCATCCGGTGGTACTGCCTATCCGATGATTTACGCACTTTTTGGGTTAGGCGGTCCGCTGGGACTAATTGGTGGACTTGGGGTCTTAGGCATCTCTACCATTATTGGTGACATTGTTACGGGTTATGGCATTGAGGCACTGCTTAAAACGGTCTATCTCAAACGTCGTGAAACAGAAACTCAAGAATATCTCATCAATGAGGTGGAAGGTTTGCCAATTTCTCAAGTTCTAAAACTTAACCTGAAAAAGGCTATTGAAGTAGAAATTGCTGCCGAAGAACCCGTTGCTCCCAAAGAAGTCGAAATTGCTGAAGAGTAGTTTTAACTTGACTAAGCACTTTCTCCCCCCGCTCCCCTGCTACCTCCACCAGCAAATTGACTTGTTTAGCAAACCCTAAATACAACAAAAAACCGCTATAAATCTTACTCTTGCTTGACTTATGGCGGTGATTGTTTTCTGTCTGAATTACTGAAAGCAATCTTGAAATTAATTAACTATCTTCCCAGTCAGAAGGCCATTTCCAAGTCCAAACGGGAGCCGGTTCAGAATCGGGGGGGGAATCGGGAGTCGGAGCCTCGTCTTGGTCCACAGATAAAAAACGAGCAAAGAAGGGGATTGCTTTACTTTGTTCGGTATTGGGATAATTCATGGTCATTCCTAGTTTTGAGTAGCAGCTTTTTCAAGATAGCTGCGATTACCTTGCGATAGTAACATATATTGCCGTCTTACTCAAGTCAAATACTCACCTTACTCGCGCTCCCATCGGTGACACTTATAGCGGTATTCAGAGTCATGAGGTACGCCAATTTTCTTACCTGTTCTCCGCATTCAGAGTCATGAGGTACGCCAATTTTCTTACCTGTTCTCCGCTCCCCATTCCTAATTCAAAAGCGATAACTTCTGTCCCTCACCAGATATGATAATTGCGATAAAATACTCTGACTCTGTATTTGCCGGTTTATGAGTTGACGAGGATTTCAGCGATTGCCTGGGAGATGGGAAAATAAGGAGGATAAAGTTCTAGCCAGAAAAACTCACCAACGGGATTAATTTCTAAAAAGATATAACGTTCATCTGGTGTGACAATCATATCAATTGCGCCATAATTAAGACCGAAATATTTCACTAATTCTAGTAGTTGCTTTTCAATATTTTTCGGTAAATCGTAGGGTTGCCATTGTTGATGTAGCGCTCTTCCCTCTTTTCGCCAATCGTAGATAGCGCCGTCTAATTGTTGGGAATTAATCGCCGCCGTAAATATTTGTTCACCGACAATAGTGATGCGTAATTCCAAAGCTTTAGGAATGTTTTCCTGAAAAGTCATTGGACAAAATTGCAAACCTTCCAAATTATCTAGGTCTTCCTTAGTAACAGGACTGGTAAAAACAACCATTTCCTCTTGCTTGTCTCCATAAATAGCAAATTGAGAAAGCATTTTAGTCACAATTCCTGTTGCTTCAAACTCCTGAGCAAATTGCTTGACAGCTTCAGGATTATTAGAAGTTAAAGTCCCCGGAATTAATAAACCTAATTGTCGCGCTACTTGTAACTGCAATTGTTTATGATTGGCATGATCTACCTTAGCAATTGGATCAAGATGAAAACCAGATAAACTAGCAATCATTCCTCGAATACTTAACCGACATTCCTTAAGAGAAGCTTCGCGAAATTGACTATCCATCCCATCGGGTAATTTTAGTCCGTATCTCATGCGTCGATACCAGACAGAAGAAACTTCTTTTAGCTCTAATTTTTGTTCTCCATCGGTAATAATTCCGCCTTTTTGACCGCCTGAGTAAAGATCAACTTTCACCTCTGTAGGGAAGCGATCAGTATCAAAACGGAAGGCTTTTTTACCCATCGTTTCTATGGCTTTGATTACCAGAGGAATACTTTCATTATCGTGGCTAAAAGTAACAATTAAAACGGTCATAGATTTCCTTGAAAACTTAATATTAACAATTTTTTGAGCGCCAGCTTTGCCGATCAACCGAAGACTAAAAAATCAGCGATCGCATTAGAAATAGGTAAATCTAAATCCCGTTCTAACATTCCCCACTCACCACAGGGATTAACTTCTAAAAAAATGTATTCTCCCCCAGGAGTTAAGATAAAATCAAACGCCCCAAAATTCAACCCTAAATTAGCCATAAAAATCTGAAGTTGCTGCAATAGTGAATCGGGTAAAGTATGATGTTGCCAAGCACCCGGATCAATACCCGGTCTTCGCCAATCTACGGCAGAATTATTATACTGAGAAGATTCTAAAGCTCCCACAAATGTCTGTCCATTAACCACGACAACTCTCAATTCTAATTGTTTGGGAATTTCCGCTTGAAAAACCATAGGACAATAACGTAAAGATTCCGCTTCCTCAAGGTCTTCTGCTTTCACCCTACTGGTATAAAGAAAAAATTCCGGCGATTCCATACTGTGGGCGATCGCAGTTAACAATTTACTCACCATTCGTCCCTGAACCTGGGAAAAAAACTCCCGGGCAGCATCAGGATTATTGGTAACTAAGGTAGGGGGAATAATTAAGCCAACTTCTGAGGCCAAACGAAGTTGTAATAACTTATTTTTAGCCTTCTCAATTTGCGCTAAATTATCTAACCAACGCGCTGACCTTAAACTATCCCAAAAACCAGCCAAAGTCGTCTGGGATTCTCGCACACAAGCCTCCCGAAACTGAGGATCTAAATCCCCTGTTAGTTCAGGTTGCCAAATACGTCTTGTCCAAACAGATTGCACCTGTTCACTATCAATAGATTGATGGTTATAGGTTAATTGATAAAAACTTTTTTTACCATTAAATTGGGCTGCTAATTGAACCTCTAAGGGAAATTTATCGGTATCTAAGCGAAAAGGTGTGGCTCCTTTTTTTTCTATCGCCTCAGCCACGCGGTCAATCGTGAAAAAATCGCCGCTATGGGTCAACAATAAAACAACTTTAGGCGATTCTTTCATGTAAATTGCAAGTCCTTACATTTTAACCCATCTTAAGGCTTTTGGGTCGGTCTTTATTGATCCTAATCTCAAGAAAATGCTGCAAAAAGTCTTGCTTTTGCTTGACTTATTGCAGTATTGGTTTTTTTCTTGAGTAATTACCAAAGTTACTTTACAGCACTTCTCAGGATCTCAACGTGCAGTTTTTTTGGCTGCGAGCCTTGCTTAGTGGAGCTTTTAGCTTTTTGTCTGTACGGTGTAATCAAGAAAAGTGCTGTAATTACTCAAGTGATCTGAGTTTAATACTCTTCCCAGTCAGAAGGGTATTTAAAGGTGCCCCCGTAGGTAGGCTCAGGGGAAGGAGACTTGATGGAAGATTCCTCTTTGCTTACGGACAAGAAACGAGCAAAGAAAGGAAGTGCTTTACCTTGTTGATCGTTGGGATATGCCATTGTTATTCCTCTGGTAATTTTGAGTGAACAAGTTTAATCACTCAGATAAAAACAACCACCTGCACTTACCCCTGAAAGCTTTGCTGTGCATGGCTTTCAGAATCGGTATTGTGCAAATAATTTGCCTTTGTTTGGGTGATGGAAAACATCATAAGCACTAATCTGGCCAATGTCAAGCATTTAAGAAAAATTTCCGCTAAATCATACTAAATCCTTTGAGTATCGGCTATAACGTACCTCGTGCGAACAGGAAACGCTATAAATTGTAGTCCTTCGATTCTTCGATTCGGGAGCATCTCATTTATGCAAGTGAGTAATTATATTTATCCATAAAACTGGTTTCTAGCAAGGCTTTCAAAACAGCTTGACATAAAAACCTGATTTAGGGGTTACAAAGGTGAGATGCTCCCCTTCGATTCGAGAGTTTTAAGGTTAAGGAAAACTTTTCGATCTACTTAATTTCCAGACTAAGACTTTCTCTCGTGCTTCTATTAGCTCCATTCCTATTTTTTCTAAAACTCGCTTTGAAGCTATATTATCAGGAGCGCATCCAGCGGTCACTGTTTGCATACCGGGTTGAGAAAGTGTCCAGTCCATCATTGCTTTTGTCGCCTCAGATGCGTAGCCTTGTCGTCGATATAACGGCGCTACTTGATAACCAATTTCTACAGCATCTGTGGGTAAACCTTCGACATCAGGAATAATTTTGATCATCACATGACCAATAAGAGTATTGTCTGCTTGATGAATAATTAAACTCCCCCACCCCCACTCATTTTGTAAGGGGAATTGCAGCAAAATATTCGCAATATCAGGGAAAGCTTGAATCAACTCTTGTTCTGCCCAGTCAGCAGCAACTTTTACCCCCAAAATTGTTGCCAATTCATCGATACCTATGATTGTCGCTTTCAGAAGTTCAAGCTTTAAGGGGACTAAATATAATCGTTTCGTGACAAGTTTTTCCAGTGCTTTCATTTTATCAGTTATCAGCTTGTAGGGTGCGTGTTTGCGGTGATAATCTTTGACAAAAACCAAAATTAACAATCCGCCGCAACGCACCATTCTAACATTTCTAGAATACTTGAGTTGCAGCCAAATAAATTAGCCATTCTATTGAGACTTGCGCTTTGATAATGTACCTTTTGGGCGAAGGCAGTTCGCCCCTACATTGTGGACAAAATCCGTTACTGTAGGGGCGCAAGCAACCTGCGCCCTCTGATAGATAAGGTTTGCTGATCACCCTAAGTAGGGGGAGAGCCTTCGAGATTTTATCGCAACCGAATCGGCGGTTAGGAGATTGACAATCTCCGAAACCCTCTCATACTAAATCCGGTTATTAAAGACTGATTATTTATTCCTTCTTTTGCCTGTTGCCTCTTGCATGAGTGCCTATCCTGATATGTAGCCTATACTCAACGGATTTGGTATCAGGTTGTACTTTTGACTTGCGCGTAGCGCTATACATTTTGGGTGCAAGGAACCTGCGCCCAAATGCCTATTTTCAGGCTGAGTGATCGATGAAAATCTCTGGTAAGGGACTTGCGCTTTGATAATGTGCCATCTGGCTGGTCTGATGCTTCTACAGAGCGATTTTCTGGCTGGGATATTATTCCTACGCAAGTTCCTATCCTCACCCATTTTAAGCCTGGCGGTGCTGTGGCGGCGCATCTCCCTCTGTCCCCCCTGAAAGGGGGATGAAAGAAGGGATGTTTTTGTGGCACGGATGCTGACAGTAATGACGAGCCTGCGCTCTCAGAACCGGAATGTCTTGCAATTCATGACCGAACGTTTACTGCATATCTAAACTGGGTATATTAGGATGTCAGAAAACAAACGATGAACCTCACTCTCTCCCCGCTCCCCTGCTTCCCGCTCCCCTAAGCCCAATCGTGTTAGACTAATGTAGTTTTTCGTCGAGAGAGTTAAGTGAGTTTAACAATGGATAAAAATGAATGGATTAGTAGATTTGATAATTTAATTTGTAGTCCTTCGATCCGAGAGTTTTATGGTGAAAGAGAGTTTTTTAATGTCGGTTATTGGCTCTCCCATACCCAAGATCAACAGGAAGCATCCTGTACTCTGATGGAGAAACTTTTAGAATTTATTCCCAACAAACATGGAACAATTCTTGATGTTGGCTGTGGTTTAGGAGCAACCACCCATTATCTTCTCAAATATTACCCATTGACAGCAATTGTGGGGATTAACATTTCTCCGACACAAATTGCCAGAAGTCTCTTGAATTTTCCCGATGGTAAATTTCTGTTAATGGATGCGGTAGAGATGGATTTTGCCGATCATTCTTTTGAGCAAATTATTTGTGTAGAAGCTGCTTTTTATTTTAATACTAGACAGCAATTCCTCCAAGAAGCTTGGCGAGTATTAAAGCCGGGGGGAACCTTAATTCTCTCAGATCTGAGTTTTGCCACAACGGAACTTTTAGGTGATTGGACAGTTCCCCAAGCAAACACGGTTCAAGATATAGCAGAGTATCAAAATCTTTATCAACAGGCTGGGTTTAAAGATGTTCAATTTGTCGAGGTGACGGAGGAGTGCTGGTTCAGACATTTTCGCCATCTTAAGTCTTGGTTAACAGAGGATTTGCAATCAGGAAAATTAGACGAAGAAACCTATAATTTAAACATTAAGCCTCTGGATAATTTGCTAAGTTCCTCAGCCATAACTTATTGGTTAGTTGCTGCCCAAAAACCAGTCAATATGCTGTAATATTGGAGACAAAAAATGTTTGATTCCTTATCGGGTAAAAAAGTCGTTATTATTGGTGCAAGCTCCGGGATTGACCTAGGGATTGCCGAAAAATTGCTCTCCCTGGGGGCAAAAGTGGTGCTTTCCCATGCTTCTCAAGAGAAATTAGCTGCCGCTGTTGCCCTAATTTCCGGGGAGATTGAAGCCAAAACTGTTAATTTTTTAGAAGAAGATTCTGTTAATGCCTTTTTTGCAGAAATTGGCAACTTTGACCATTTAGTAGTCACCTCTCTGGGAGACAGAAATATGCCGCGAGCTTTATTAACTGAAATGACCACAGAAACGGCCCGGGGAGGTATGGAGAAATTCTGGGCAACCTTTTTAGCAGTGCGTGGCTCCCTGAAAACTTTGGCCAAGAACGGTTCCATTACCCTGACATCCAGCGTCACTATATTCAAATATTCCAAAATGGGCGGAATTTCCGTCATAGCCGCCGCTAATAGTGCCGTAGCCGTATTTGGACGCGCCCTCGCCCTAGAAATCGCTCCTATTCGCGTTAACGTTGTTGCCCCCGGATTAATAGAAGATACAAGTATCTGGAGCAGTCAAAGTGATTCGGAACGCTCGGACTTGAGCAAATGGGCGGTTTCTGCTCTACCTGTCGAACATTTAGGGCAACCCGAAGAAGTCGCCCTAGCAGTATTGAGTTTGATTATCAACCCCTATATGACCGGTGTGGTTTTACCCGTGGACGGTGGAGTTATTCTTTAATATTGACAGGGACTAAAAGAGCGCCGGTGCTGAGAAGTAAGTCCATAGTTGCCAATCGCTTCTAGGTGTTGAGCAGTGCCATAACCCTTGTGACGAGAGAGTCCATAATCGGGATAGCGTCCGTGCCAACGAGTAATTAAGTCATCGCGCCAGACTTTCGCCACGATACTAGCCGCCGCAATTACTGGCGATTGTTGATCTCCCTGAATTACCGCCTTTTGGGGGATTGACAAATCTTTAATAATGTGCTTGCCATCGACCCAGCAGAGACTGGGGGAAAGGGGTAATTTCCCGATAGCTCTGCTCATCGCCAGTAGGGAGGCATGAAAAATATTCAAGCGATCGATCTCTTTAACCGTAGCATAACCGATGCGACAAACAAAATCCCGTTGTATTTGCCGGCTCAATTTTTGCCGTTTTTGGGGGCTAAGTTGCTTACTATCCTTGACCCCCAACTCCCACAGCCGCGGAAAATCAGAGGGGACAGTGACCACTACCGCCGCCACCACGGGGCCAAATAAAGCCCCGCGCCCCACTTCATCGACACCGGCAATTAAGGGTTCTGCGCTCATGACTCATCGGCAGTGGCGGAGGAACGACGACGACGACGACGCAGCACCGCGGTTTCAGCCTCTAGTTGTGGCTCCTCTGTCACCTCGGCGCTCACCGGGGTCTCTAAAGGAATGACTTCGCCCAGAAAAACTGGAGTTTCGGGCGCAATCGGTTCGGGCGTAAAAGTCACTGGCACACTAGCTTCTTGGTCGATTTCCTGACTAACTTCGCTAGTGGTGGAACGACGACGACGGCGTACTAAGGGACGATTTTCGGCTTCCTCGCCAGTTTCCGTCGCCTCTATCGGGGCGGCGGCGGCTGTGTCCTCAACTTCTGGGGTAGGAGTCAAGGATATTTCAGGAGTGGCAGCAGGCGTTTCTGGGTTTTCCGCTTCTCTTTCCCCTGCCAGTTTCACGGAAACAATCACCGATTTCGGGTCTTTAAACTCCTTATCCACCAGAATCAGGGGAGAAATGCCCATTAAAGAATAAACTTCCTGTTCTACGGGGGTCATTTCCACGGAAACCCTCTCCCGTTCGGCGACGGGGATATTTTTGGCGGTGCTGGCATCTTCTCCTCGTTTCGAGAGACGGGCGGGGCGTTCTCGTTTTTCCTCAAGGCGTTGGGGTTCTGATTCCGGCTCGATTTCGTTGTTAACACCGTTAGTAGAGGCTTTTTCGCTCCGTTCCTCTTTGAGTAACAGTTCCGAGGGACGACGACGACGGCGACGACGAGAATTATTAACCTGTTCTTGATAGTTGGGATGGAAGGAAAGATCTATATCTTGGGCGTTTTCTTCGGCCTCAAATTCGGAGAAAACTTCTAGATAGGGTTCGGCCGCCGCAACGCTAGGAGCGCTCTTATCAGGTAGAACTTTTGTATTAATTGGGGCAACGACAAGGGTTTCTTTTTCCGCGCGGCTAAGGGTGGGGGTTTCTAAGGCGATGGCGTTGCCTTCTCCGGGTAGATGGGCTAAATGGCCCAGTCCGCCGCAATGGTCACAGGTTTTGCCGAATAATTCATAAATGTTTTTCCCCTGACGCTTACGAGTTAATTCCACTAACCCCAATTCCGATAATTGGGCAATCTGGGGCCGGGCCTTATCGCTTTTCAGGGCCTTATTAAACAATTCCAGCAGTTTCAACTGGTCACGACGGGAATCCATATCGATGAAGTCCACCACCACCACACCGCCGATATTTCTCAAGCGCAGTTGTCGGGCGATTTCTGTGGCGGCCTCGCTATTAGTCCAGAGTACGGTTTCCCGGGCCGTGGCCGAACGGGTAAAGGAACCGGAGTTAACATCAATTACCGTTAAAGCTTCCGTCGGTTCGATGATAATGTAGCCGCCGGAGGGTAAATCAACCCGGGGTTTGAGGGCCTCGCGAATGGCGGCGTTAACCCGGAAATAGTCGAGAATTGGCTGGGTTTCCCGATGGGAGTCGATATAAACCCCTTCGAGAGCTTTGCCGCCGCCCCAGTTCGTCAATTGCTGTTTAACTCGTTTTACCGCCACCGGGTTATCAACAACAATGCGATTGACATCGGCACTGTACATATCCCGCAAAACCCTTTGAATAAAGTCATCATCGCGGTTAAGCAGGGCCGGGGCGCGGCTGCTGACGGCCATCTGTTGGATGCTCTCCCACTGTTTTTGCAGAAATTCCAAATCCTCGATAATCGCCTCTTCCGCTTTGCCTTCGGCCTCGGTGCGTACCAGCAACCCCATCCCCGCCGGTTTGACCAAAATCGCTAAAGCTCGTAAACGGGAGCGCTCGTCTTCACTGCGGATGCGACGGGAAAGATTCACCCCGCGACCATTGGGCATCAATACCAGATAACGACCGGGGAGAGTGACATTTCCCGTTAGCCGCGGTCCCTTGTTGCCGGTGGGTTCTTTCATTACCTGTACCAGCACTTTTTGCTGGGGGGCCAGTAATTCCGTGATAGCACCGGCGGTTTTTTTCAGTCTTAAGGGGCCCAGGTCGGTGACATGGATAAAGCCATTGCGTTCCGCGTCGCCAATATTGACGAAGGCTGCATCTATCCCGGGGATGACATTTTCTACTAATCCTAGATAGATGTCGGCCACCTGCTGATTACCTGTGGCTACAACTAATTCCTGAATTTGATCTTCCCAAAAAACAGCCGCTATATGGTGTTGTTCGGCTATGATTATTTGTTTTGGCATTCAATTTCCTCAATCTTTCGGTTTCAAAAGCGACGGACCATGGGCTATTTGTCTATGCTTTGAGGCTACTTCTGGAAATCTGGTCTTGTTAAGAAAGTTCTAAGAAGATGAGTCCGCATCGTTAAAGCCTCATCTTGATGTTCATCTGCCTCTCAGACGTGGGAACTGAGTCTTGGTTTCAGTTGTTAAGTCTGTTCGGCAACTGCCGGCTTGACCCACAATTAGGTAAGCACAGCCAGGAGACGAGATTTTCAATTAATCCCTGAGTCTTGCTCGATAACAGCATTTTTTATCCGTTTCCGCCGGTTCTGTCTATCAGAATCTAGGAAAAAAGGAGTTTTTGAGTTACTCCCCTCGGCAACGGGTTTCTGTGGAAGGGAAAATAGCGCACTTTTCGATTTTCCAAAAACCACGATTCTTTTAAGAAATGCTTTAATCGAGTCTTATAGACGACTATAACTCACTCGGTCACTCTCTGACAAGACGATGATCCCCTGACCAAGATAAATTTTTCGGGGCAAGAAAGAAGTCAGTAGCTCAAATTCAGCAGTCAGGAGCAATGATAGGCAATAAAATAGACCTAAAAAGCTATCTGTCCGACTTTTTAGGCTAAAATTCCCCTTTTATCCCTTTTTGGCTTTCTCAAGAATTAATTAACCCGCCAGTCCAGCTAGGATTATTCATGAGATGACCGGATTGACGGTTTCCTTAATCCCTTAATTCCCGTTCAGGCAAGGCGATAACGTTCAAAATTCCCTGTAAATCGGCTTCTGACTCGATTTCTAGCAATTCTTGCAGGTAGGGACGATAACGGTATAGTCGATAACCTTTCCCCTTTAACCATCGGGCCGCGGCTAAATTACTGCCTTGATTACCGGCAATATTTTCGTAGAGAATAATCGGGGCAAAACGCTCAAGTAAAAGTTGACTACCTTCTAAAACCGGTAATTCGTGGCCTTCCGCATCAATTTTGAGTAAATCCACCCTTTCTAACTGATAAGTATCTATTAAACTATCGAGGGTAAAACAGGGAACTGCTTCGTAATTGTCTGACTTTAATTGGGTTGCATCGGTAACGACTTCATTTAATTCACTAGCTTGATACAGGGATAAATAAACATTTCCCCCTTGATTACTGGCTGCTCCTCCACAGGGATAAACCCAAGAAAATTGATTAACCCGACAGGTTTCTTCTAGCAACTGGATACATTGGGAAAAAGGTTCGATAGCGATAACTTTTCCCGTCTTACCGACTCGATGAGCGGCACTGAAAGTATAAACTCCGGCATTTGCCCCCACATCAATAACCGTCATTCCTTCCCTAATACTATGGCGCCAAAATTCCATTTCTGCTTCAAACCAATCCCCTTGGGCGAGTAAAACTCCCGTGACAAAACTGCGAAAACTTGCTTCTACAGCTAGGGTAATATCCCGATCAAAATCGAGATAGGTAAAGGGCTGATTTATATCTAAATTTGTCCAACTTTTCCCCGTTACTTTCGCTATTTCTAACCAAAAATTAGCTAATTGTTGTTGTCCTAATCCCCGATAGGCCAAATAAAGGGCTTGCAAATTATCGGCATCTTCCGGATCGAGATTAACGGCGCGATGGAGATGAAATAAACCTTCTAGCTGTTGATTAATTAATTTGGCGATACCTAATTGACGATTGAGATGACAGGAATTGGGGTTAACATGATTAGCTAATTCCAGAAATCTTACCCCATTTTGATTATAAAAAGCTAGGGATGAACGATATAATATTTCTGTAGATAAAAACAAGGTCTGCTCGCTATAATTAGCGGTTTCCAATAAATCCCTTAATAACTCCTGTCGGTTATGGGCAGGAAAATAATAAATTAACCCCGGGGGATAATTAGCATTCACCGATGATAGCACTTGGACTAAAGCATTAAAAGCATTTTGTGCCGCTAAATCTCGATCGCCTACTAGATAATAAACTAGAGCTAAATGGGCAGTAGCAAGGGGATAAACCGCCATTTATAGGACTCTTTGCAGAGATTGAAAAGCCATCTCCACATACATCGATCGCATTGGGGAATTTTCCGCTTCAATTAAAGCCATCACCGCACAGTTATGAAAATCTAAAGCCGTTTCCGGTTCCTCCCAATTAGTAGATAGATTTTCGGCGATTAAAAACTCTCCATCCATTGCCGGATTAATTGACTGGAGATACTGACGATAAAGCGCTAAATAATCACTCATAATCTAGTATGGCCTGCACCCATTTGGGCGGACGAGAAATCGGATTACCGAGGCGATCGAGAACTAATAACGCCACTAAATGCACGGCAAATAAGTATAATAAACTATTGACAAATATGCCCACAACTGCTATCGATTGCACTTGCAGCAGCGTCGGTTTAGCGAGAATCCCTAACTGGGTGAAAATCCAATCGATAAAATTAGTCGCTTGGGTAATCACATATAACCAGAGATTTTCGCCTAAAAGAATTGAAAACAGCCAAAAACGAAAGAATAAACCAAAAGCACCCAACAGTCCCCCAGTCAAGATAGAAAATTCCCAGCGCGCACCCCGGCGCCAGCATAGCCCCAATTGTAACCCCATCAAGCCGTGGGGAATCAAAAAGACGATACTGCGAGTCGGTCCCATTAACACCGACAAAAGTAAACTAGAAACTAATGCTGTCATCCAAGCACAACGAGCGCCCCAACGTAAATAGGCTAAAGCGATAGGAATCGGGAAGAAAACCCTTAATAACGGTCCGAGGGGAAAATAATAGTCAATTAACCAGATTAAACTGGTAGCACTGGCCAAAAAAGCCGTCTCCACCGTGATCAGGGTAGCGATAGACTTGAGAGGAGATGGTTGGATAGGTTTGGCAGTGGGTTTATCTAGGGGTTTCTCCTCTTCCCCCAGATCTACCCAATTGGTTTCATCTATTGTCTCTTCTGAGGATTGAGCGGGAGAATTAGCGTTAGAATCATTCATTCTATCAGTTATCCGGTGGTCGGGACGGGTTGGCAAGCTATTCTTAGCTTAGACTTGTGACTCCCAGTCAGGCAAGAGGCAAAAAATACTAAGCTGTTGACTATCTAAATGGGAGAGGAGAGTGAGGTGTTAGGGGTAGGGAAATTTACGGAAAATATTCCTATTTTCACTGAAAAAAACTGGCTCTAAATACCTTCTAAATCGGCTCCTAACTCGCGTAAGCGAGATTTTAATTGTTCTATTTGTTGCCAAGCTAAAACCTTCTCTTGACGTTCCTGTTTAGCCACTTCTGCGGGGGTAGGAATTAATTCACCCTCCCTATTGAAATAGCGTAATTGTTGTTGATAAATACCCAGAAATAAGCCTAAGAGATCGCTCCATAACCAACCCCTGTCCGTCGGTTCAATTGCTTGATATTGCCCTTCCATTAGCCGAAATCCTTGTAATTCTAAGGTTTCAGGATCGAACCCAAAATAATCGGGAGTGCGAAAAATATCTTGATAAATTTGTTTTTTCTCGCCGCGATCTATTTTGGCGGTACTAGGAGAGAGAATTTCCACGATAACATCGGGATATTTGCCCCCTTCTCCCCAAACTACCCAACTTTTTCGATCTAAGCGTCTTTCTGTTCCCAAAACGACAAAAAAATCTGGTCCGCGAAAATACTCAGATTTTTTCTGATTAGGACTATAATAAATGGTCAAATTAGCGGCGGCAAAATAATCATTACGCTCTTGCCATAACCATTCTAAACACTGAAGTAAAATCAGAATTTGTTGTAAATGAGCGTAGCTTTCCAAGGGGGGTTCCTCACTCCAGATATCCCTGGGGGGAAATTTTACCTCATCCGCACAAGACTCGTTATTATCGATGATGGGAAAAGTGGTCATCTTTTTTGAGGTTGGGTGTCGGTCATCTCATTATATCAAAAAAGGTGGGCTATAAACCCACCATAAAAATAATCAAAAAACCTTAACGATAATTAGGACTTTGGATATCTCTAAGACGCGCTTCGGGGCGTTTAAATCTGTCCATTTGTGCCTCAAAGAATTGACGATTTTTGAGTAAATGTCTGGGATTAGGATCATCGAGGGGATAGAGTAAAGCAGTGCGTAGAGCTTGAATAACTGCCGAAGTAACATTATACATCGATCGCTGGAAAGTAATACCCAATTGAATCAAAATATCGTCTTGCCCCCGGCAGTGTTGCTGATAGTAATCGATCAGATATTGGGGTAAAAAATGATACATATCATCCATTAACAACGTGGGAGGAATTCCCGCAGTACCCACGGGGAAAACATCAGCGTAAAGAATGCCATAGTGAAAGTCTTTTTGTTGGTCGGGAACCTGTTTTGCTTGGGCATTATAGGACTTTGTACCCCGGAAGGGAGCAGTACGATAAAAGACCGCTTCCACATAGGGTAAAGCCGCTTCATAAAGCCAAGTAAAAGCCTTTGATTTGGGGATAATTTCGTAGCATTGACCATCAATATAAACGTGATGATAAATCGGCCGGCCAGCGATGGCAAAAATACCATTAACGAGGAAATTCATGGCATCAGGAACACCTTTAAACCCGCCTTCATCGTAGATATCAGACATCTCGAAAAATACAGGGGCCATCACTTCCCAGAATAGTCCTAAATTGGAGTAGTAGGACATCATCCGCACCTGTTCCAAGAACATATCGGGGAACAGGTCATAAAGTTTCATCATCACGGGGTTTTTCTTGAAATAGGCCTTAATAGCGCGGTCGGCATTTTGGCGATATTCTTCTGAATCAAGATAGGCATCAAATAAACCCCAACCCATATCGCGGCCATGCCATAACATGGCTTGCATACAGGCTTCAGCAAATTCCATATTAATGCGATCATGCCAAAGATGATGGATTAATCTGGGCATTTTTCTGGTTTTACCTTTATCCATGAATTCTAACAATTCAGGGTGAGCAGAACCCGTGCCGCGCCAGATGCGTAAATCGGCATTATCGCCAGCGTAATGATTTTGTAGGTCTAGGTATTCTTGGGGCAGAAAATATTTAAAAAAGGGCAAAGGATCGAGGAAAACTCGTTCGGCAATATAGAGCAGATCTCGCCAATAAAAATCCATCGGCACGGCATAAGCTTTATAAATGCCGATAATTTGCATCAGGTTTTCGGGAGTATCCGGCAACATGGATCCACCCGCTTCTAAACGATGGATAATGTCGGCGAATTCGTGAGTAGAAGGGGGAATTTTGGCTTTGATTAATGTCCCAGTCATAGTTTTAGGTAAAGTAATTAGCAGCGGTTACAATAATTCGGAAACAGCGAGGGATAACTAACTAGGGTCTGCTGAAAAAGTTTTTCGTGGGGGCAGGGTGTGGGGTGTGGGGTGTGGGGTGTAGGGTTTTACCCATTTTCAGACGGTCAATTACCTAATTTTCAGGAAAAAAGTCCCGGAATTTTCGCCCCGATCACTCTCGGCTGGCACTTTTTGAGGTCAAAAAAGTCTAAAAGTTTTATCCAACAAGGTTTTTAGATTTATTCAGCCAACCCTAACTATTACTCAAATATTTACCCCGATTAAACCAGTTGGTTTTTGAGGACTTTTGCGGAGATTTTTTAAGGACAAAACTAGGTTTTGCTTGTCCCGATAAGCTGGCAACCATCGAGTTAGTGGTGGGTTCAATCCAACGGACTAAATAATTGGGTTGAATACCTAAAAAGACGATTAATACCATTAGGACAAAAGCGGGGATAGTTTCCGATTTCAGGACTTTGGGATAGTAGGCAAGTTTATTATCCAATTTACCAAAACAGGTGCGATTAAGCAGGATAACAAAGTAAACCGCCGTTAAACCGGAAGCGATGATACAGAGAACCGTCTGCACGGGAAAACGGGAGAAACTACCCTGAAAAACGATAAATTCCGCCACAAATCCCACTAATCCGGGTATCCCAGCACTGGCCATACCGGCGAGAATTAATAGGGCGCTAACCAAGGGTAAACCGCGAATTGGGTTCATTAAACCGTTTAAAACATCTAAATCTCTGGTTCCAGCTTTGCGTTCGACAATGCCCACCAGATAGAATAAGAGGGCGAGAATAAGACCGTGGCTAATCATTTGCGCGACGGCACCAAGGACGCTTAAACCCGTGCCGGCGGCGGCTGCTACCAGTATATAGCCCATGTGACCGATCGAACTGTAGGCTACCATGCGTTTAATGTCTTTTTGGGCAATAGCGCTCAAGGCCCCGTAAATAACGCTAATAACGCCGACAATTGCCAGTCCGGGGGCGATTAAAGACCAAGTTTCCGGGAATAATTGCAGACCAAAGCGAACTAAGCCATAAGTACCGAGTTTAGCGAGGATACCACCTAGTAAAATGGCTGTAGCGGGGGAAGCTTCCGTGTAGGCATCCGGTAGCCAAGTATGGAGAGGTACGAGGGGGATTTTGATGCCAAATCCCACTAACAGCAGAGTTAAGAGCAGTAACTGGGTTTTTTGGGAGAAATCGGCGGTCGAGAGGGAGGAATAGTCAAAAGTGCCACCATTGAGGAAACCTATGCCTAAAAATGCCGCTAGGACTAATAACCCAGAGACAGCAGTGTAGAGAAGGAATTTAATCGAAGCATAGCCACGTTTTTCGCCTCCCCAGATAGCAATCATCAGATAAAAGGGGATTAATTCTAGTTCATAGAAAACGATGAACAGCAGCAGGTTTTTGGCCATTAATGCCCCAGAAACCCCGGCGTTAATCAGGAGGATTAGGATGTAATAAAGTCGGGGACGCTCTATTTTTTCTTCGCTACTATAGATAGCTATTCCTGTCAAGAAACAGCTTAAAATAATTAACGGTAAGGACAAACCATCGACTCCGAGGTTATAACTTAAACCGATTGGTTTTGCCCATTCGCGGTATTCAGAAAATTGAAAGCCATTGCTGGTTAAGTTATATTGGGTCAGCAGATATAAAGACCAAAAGAGGACGGCGGCAACAAAAAAGAGGGTAATTTGACGTAATTTTGCTGGGGCAAATTTATCGGGGAAAAGACCGACGATAATCGCTCCAATTATTGGCAACCAAAGCAGGGTACTGAGCATATTGGTATCGATCAAATTTATAATGACTGGGATGAGAAAAGGATTAGCCAACCGACACGATGACTAATCTAGAATTGACTAAATTAAACTCACTTTGCCGGTATCGAGATCGTAGTAGGCTCCAACAATTTTTAATTGTTTTTTATCTACTAAATCACCCATGACCGGGGATTTGCCTAATTTCTCTACTTGATAGACAACATTGGATTTAATGGCTCGCTCAAGTTTGTTGGAACCGGGTTGTTTTTCAGCCCGATCAACTCCCACCTGTAGGCCATCGATTAAACTACCGATTTGACCCGGGAAACGACCCCCTTCAATGGTGGCTTTTACCGCTCCACAACGAGAATGGCCAAGGACAACAATTACCTTGGCTCCTAACACCAACGTGCCGAATTCGAGGCTACCAATTTCTTCGGAAGTGGCTAAATTTCCCGCTACCCGACAAACAAATAGATCTCCTAATCCGCGATCAAAAACGATTTCTGCCGGCACGCGAGAATCGGCACAGCCCAAAATTGCCGCAAAAGGGGCTTGACTTTCGGCCACTTCTGTGAGTCGAGTTTGATCGCGGTTAGGACTTTTTTTTCTTCGTTCCCAGAAACGTTGATTGCCTTCCATGAGCATAGTTAAGGCCTGGTCTGGGTTCAATCCTTGATTTTGAGCCGTTAGCCATGGCTGGGAATTAACAGCAGTTTGGGCGTTAGTTTGGGACAGTTGCGAGCCTAAAATAGTAGCGGCCAGACCGGTTCCCAAAAAACCACCCCCATAACGGATTAATTGGCGACGAGAGGTATTGAACATCGGTAGTTGTTTCCATTAATCAGGACAAATTCTATTGTCAGGGCCGGGGATGCTAAAGAAAAGCCTAAGTTATCAAATCTTTAACTGAAAACTAGAGAAATTTGTGCTAGTAGGGGCCAGCAGATGATAATACCGATCAAAGCCACCCCCAAAATAATCGACAGAAAGTAAAATTGGGTTTGGCCCGAGACGTTATATTTCAAACTCTGACCACCAAAAACCGTGGCTAATCCCACCAGATTAACGATCCCATCCACCAGAAAGGTATCGATCCAGTTAATAATTTGCGAAATTAATCCGACGACAAAAACGATGGTGACTTTATACAATTTGGCTGTATAAAGGTCGTTGGCAAAGAAATCTTGAAGGGCTTTCGGTTGAAAAACGATCGGTTTGGAGATATTTTCATTCAGATAAATATATGCTGCCGGAATTACGCCCCCAGCAGTGGAAAGCACCAAGAGAAAAGCCACTCCCAGATTTAAGTTACTTGGTAATAAATGCCATTGCGCTAATAAAATCGGCAGATGAAGGGCGAAACCCATGGTCACAGTCATGGGGATAACTAAGGGCCAAAGAGCTTCCGGAGAGCGCAGGGTCATTGGTTTGATTTTACCGCCAAAGAAAACGCAAAATTCTCTAGTGACACTAAAGGCAGTTAAGGCATTGACCAACAATAGCACTAATAACAGTAAACCACTGATTTCTGCGAGGCGATCGCCCATGCGGGCCAATGACCAAAAACCACCAAAGGGAGGCAGTGCGACTAAACTAGCGGCACCGACGAGATAACAAATGCCAGAAACGGGACGACGAGACCATAAACCGCCGTATTGGCTTAAATCTTGGCTGATATTATTCCAAATGATGTTACCCACCACCATGACTAACAGGGACATAGCGATCGCATAAGTAAAGAGTAACACTAAAGCGGTTTCCGTTTGTCCGGTGGCAACAGCGATAAAAATCAGTCCCATGTAGGCACTGACGGAATAGGAAAGGGAACGCTTAACATCGATCTGGGCGATCGCAATTAACCCCGCACCGATAGCGGTGACAGAGCCAACAATGATCATCACCTGTAAGGTTAAGGGCGATAATTGTAGCACCGGCTCTAATTTCACCAATAACCAAGCGCCAGTGGAAACGACGACGGTATTCCGCAGAATTGTCGCTGGCATCGGTCCCTCCATTGCCTCATCTAGCCATAAATGCAGGGGAAATTGAGCGCATTTGCCCATCGGACCTGCAATCAGGGCTAAACAGAGTAAATTAGCCACATTGGGGTTTAAATCGGCTGTAGCCGCCCATTCTGCCAATTGGTCAAAGTTCCAGGTTCCCGCCAAGGGTAAAAGGGCCACCACTCCCATCAAGAGGATTAAATCGCCAATCCGTTTGGTTAGGAAAGCATCCCGCGCCCCCGTTACCACCAGAGATTGATTGAACCAGAAACCAATCAGTAGATAAGTGCCGAGGGTGAGAACTTCTAGCACACAATAGCTGAAAAATAGCGAATTACAGATAACTAGGGCGCACATACCCCCTTCAAAGAGGGCGACGAGAGAATAAAACCTTGCCCAACCCCAATCCATTTCTAGATAGGCGATCGCATATACCTGGGCGGCGAGGTTTAAGCCGGTAATTAGCAGTAAAGCCCCGATATTAACGGCCGAAATCTGCACATCTAAAGATATGCTTAAATCTGCGGCATTTAGCCAATTAAATGCTATGGATTGAGGGGGACGACCCCAAACGGCGAGCAAAGCAAAAAGGCTATGCAAAAAAGCCCAGCAGGTCATGATCAAATTCAGATAACCGGCTGGTCGCGGGCCGGTTTGCCGGATAATACCGGGAGACCAGGGTAGGGCGAGAAGTGCGCCCGCAAAGGCGTAAAGAGGTACCAACCAGATGGTCTGGCTGAAGGACTCGAACATATAACCACCTCAAGAAGAAAAATGATCCTGAATTAAAGTTTAAGGTTTAATGGCTCACTAATAAGCTGTGACCATTTTTTAACGGGGCATGAATGGGGATGGTTTGACTAGCTTCCAGCAGGTATTTTAAAAAAGCATCGGCAATCACGGAAAGTTGTTTTCCGGCCAGGTAACAAACGTACCAATTGCGCTGAATTGGAAACTGTTCCACGTCGAGGATGGCTAATTCGCCGTTTTCTCCTTCCGAGATGAGAGTGTGCTTAGATAGTACCGATATTCCCAAACCGCCAGAAATAGCCTGTTTGATGGCCTCGTTACTGCCTAATTCCAAGCGCACCCTAACTTTAATATCGTGGAGATTAAATAATTTTTGTACCGCTTGGCGGGTTCCAGATCCCGATTCGCGCATAATAAAAGGTTGATGGTTGAGGCACTCAAGGGGCAGATTTTTCTGGCCCACCAAAGGATGATCTCGTCGCGCCACCACCACTAGGGGATTTTCGAGGAAAGACTGAGAACAAAGTTCCACTTCTTCCGGCGGTTGACTGAGAATATAGAGGTCATCCTCGTTGTTTAACATTCGCTCTTGCAGTTTCTGATGATTAGTCACTTGCAGGGCGATGTCAATACCGGGATACTGTTGACAGAATGCCCCCAATAATCGCGGTACAAAGTATTTAGCGGTAGTAATTACGCCTAAAGTCAGCTTTCCCTGTCTAGTTCCCTTAATATCGGCCACTTTCATTTGAAAGTTGTCCAATTTATTAAAAATCTCTTGACAGGTGAACAGTAATTCCTGACCCGCTTCGGTTAAAAATAAACGTTTGCCAATTTGCTCGAATAGCGGTAAACCCACAGCTTTTGTGAGTTGTTTGACTTGGGTTGAGACGGTAGGTTGAGTGATAAATAACTCCTCGGCCGCCTTGGTGAAGCTACTGTGTCGTGCGGTAGCCTCGAAAACCCTTAACTGGTGCAGGGTTGCCTGTATCAAGTTCTTATCTCCTCCTCAATAATAACTATTTGTCACCATCAATCCTAACGCTTTTATAGATTCTAGTCAATTAACTTTTTGATAAATATAGACTCTACTAGATATAACCGCCGCTTAAGACCTTTTGTCAGCCATCAGCTTTTTTCTCCCTCCTCCCCTCTCCCCCACTTCCCCACTCCCCCATCTCCCCCACTCCCCAATTCATAATTCCTATTCATAATTCATAATTCCTATTAAGATATTTTCATTTCAGCTTTTATTATCGATCAAAATCTTGCTATAGTTGGGTTTCATGCTTCAACCCAACCTACGTTCATCTTATATTTAATTCCACCCACCCAATTAAGATATTTTCATTTCAGCTTTCATTATCGATCAAAATCTTGCTATAGTTGGGTTTCATGCTTCAACCCAACCTACGTTCATCTTATATTTAATTCCATCCACCCAATTAAGATATTTTCATTTCAGCTTTCATTATCGATCAAAATCTTGCTACAATCAGAAAACAACCATCTATTAAAAATAAAAGACAATGGTTAGTTATCTTGATATTGACGACGATCTTCTTTTCCCCGATAGTGATGGTCAACCGATGGCAGATAATACCGAACAATATGAGTGGATTGTTAAAATTAAGGAGAATTTAGAGATTATCTTTGCTGATGACCCTAGGGTGTTTATTGCTGGAGATTTACTCTGGTATCCTCTGCGTTCTACTTTGGTTTCACCGGTTGCTCCCGATGTGATGGTAGCTTTTGGCCGTCCCAAAGGACGAAGGGGTTCCTATCGTCAATGGCAGGAAGAAAATATCGCTCCTCAAGTGGTTTTTGAAATTCTATCACCGAAGAATACAAAAGCAGAAATGAGTCGAAAATTAGAGTTTTATGACACATATAGTGTAGAAGAATACTATTTATATAACCCGATGCGCTGTCGTTTACAAGGATGGCAAAGACAGGGAAAAACTTTAAGAGAAATTATCCCCATCAATGACTGGATAAGTCCCCGTTTAGGTGTGCGTTTTATCTGGAATAAATCTAGTTTAGAATTGTATCGTCCTGATGGAGAGAAATTTTTAACAACTGTTGAGTTAGAGTCTCAAATGCGTCAAGAAAAGAAACGTGCCGATAAAGAAAAGAAACGTGCCGATAAAGAAAAGAAACGTGCCGATAAAGAAAAGAAACGTGCGGATCGACTAGCGGAACGCTTACAGGCGTTAGGATTAAGTTTAGAAGAAGAATAATACCATGCCATTACTTTGGAAAAATGGTATTTAGATTAAGTTTTTTCATAGGTTATTAGTAAACAATAATCAGTGAACTGATAACTGATAAGTAGGTAGGCGTTAAAAATTATCAGATGCCCCCCTTATTAAGGGGGGATCCCCCCGCCTATCGGCACCCCCCTTATCAAGGGGGGCAGGGGGGATCGAACCTAAAATCCATTTTTAATTTAATTATAACCAGCTACTTAACTGATAACTGATAACTGATAACTGATAACTGATTACTGATAGCTAAAAAAATATTTAAACTTCTAATAAATTTTCTAGGCGATCGAGAACTATATCGGTGATACACTTAATCCGGTATAAACAGGCTTTAGTATCTGTGGAGTTGAAAGTGCCATTTTCCCAATATTTGTTACTACCGGCACCACCCCCACAAACCCCAAAATAATCGCATTTTTGCCGACATAAATCGACTCCGCCGCGCATATCAGCGTAAATTTGTTGAAATTTCTCAGTTTCACAGATAGATTCTAGGGAATCGGTCAAAACATTACCAAAGATAAAATCACCGTAGGGTTGGGTTTTAATCGATAGTAATTCCGGATCAAAGGTGGAAAAATTACCTTGATGATCAAAATTGACAATCATAAAAGGTCGATTCATATCGGTATTTTCTAAGCGTTCATCGGCATAAATCAAACTACAGATCGATTCAAATTCTCGCAGCTTAAATTCTCCTTGTTTGACCGTGACTAACTGCCAAAATCTGGCAATAAACTGGCGATAACGTTGTTCAATACCTAATTTATCTAAGGAAGATTGTGAATGAATCCCCTCGGTTTCTTCCATATTAAAAGCCACATCGGTAAGACCATGATCCCAAAAAAAGTTAAAAATTTCGTCGGGATAGTCGAGGGAATCTTCTGTTAAAACAGCGATGATACTGACATCAATTTTATGTTTTTGCAAGAAAGAAATCCCCCGCATAGTAGCAGCATGACTGCCAGTTCCCTTACGGTTTTGCCGGTGGATATCGTGAATAAAAGCTGGTCCATCAAGACTAACTCCCACATAAACATCATGCTTTTTAAATAATTGACACCAAGCGTCGTTAATATAAGTGGCGTTAGTTTGTACCGAATAACGAAAACAGTAACCCTGCTGATTATATTTCTCGCTAACTTCCGCAATTTTAGCAAAGGCACTTTCATAAAAACTAATGGGAACTGCTAAGGGTTCGCCTGCGTGCCAGCAAATGGTAAAATCATTTTGGAGAAAACGACTACTAAAAACCCTCTGAAAAATCGGCTCGATTAAATCTAAGGATAGGGTATTTTTTAAATGGCGATCGGGTAAATAACAGTAATCACAATTGAGATTACAAAAAGAGGTCGGCTGCACGACTACCAAGGTAATTGGACCACAATCCGACCAATCTATATTTCTGTTTTTTTCCATCATTCTATTTTTAATATTCTCCCTTAAGTGGGTGGGTGGAATTAAATATAAGATGAACGTAGGTTGGGTTGAAGCATGAAACCCAACGCCCGCATAGTTGACGCTACCGCTAACCCATCCTACAAATAATTGTGCCTCCCTACTTAACTATGATAACTGATTCTGGGAAGTCTATCTTAATTCTACCTATACTATTTCCTATTCCCTCAATAATAAATAATATAACTGACCGGGAGTATTAACTAAACCAGCTTTATCGCCAGCATTTTTTCCTGTTCCCATAAAAATATCTACCCTCCCAGTACCTTTAATTGCGCTGCCAGTATCTTGATCGAGAACATAGCGACTCACTAATTTTTTATTAAGATTTTCCTGGGGAATTTCTGTCTCAATTACCGCTAAAGCACCGGGGGGAAAAACACTTTTATCTGTAGCGATCGATCTTTCCGGTAAAACCGGAACTCCAATACTACCAGTGGCAGCTGCGCCGTGGGTTTCTCGAAAGAAAATAAACCGATTATTGCGGGGAATATAATTCTTTAATTGCTCAGGATTATTTCTGAGAAAATCCAAAACCATTGGTAAGGTTAAACCCTCAGCAGGAAAAATACCATCAGCAATCATTTCTTTTCCCAGACTTGTGTAGGGATACTCGGTATTGCCATCAAAACCAATGCTCATAATTTGACCATTAGGTAAACGTAATTTCGCCGAACCTTGCACATGAACTAAATAAGCTTCTAAGCGATCTTTTAACCAGACTAATTCGTATCCCGCTAGACGGCTATTTTCCCCTAGTAAACCATCTTTTCCCTCTAATTCTACCCTAGCTGGATGGGGTTTAGACCAGCGAGAAAAGTTAGCAGGTTGGCGATAGAGAGGATATTTATACTCGGCGTTTTTTTGCCGACTTGCTTGATAAATTGGCTCAAAATAACCAGTAAATTTAACATTTCCCTGGCTATCATTACCCAAAGAACGATACCAAATAAATTCTTTTTTAACTGCATTTTGTAGAGCTGCGGGAGTGGGAGAATTCTGCACTAATTGACGAAAACGTACTAAGGAACGCTGCACTCGCTGACGAGTTATTTCAGGAATAGGATAATTTTGATAGGCGCGGATCGCCGCCGAGCTATTCAGATAACGTAAACTATGATCGATCGCTTGTAGGAGGGTTTTTTTGTCCGTTAGCAGTCGTTCATCGTATCCCGTAGATGTTCCTAATTGTGAGATTTCAAAAGGTTCTAGGGGCAAATTTGCGGGGGTGAGGGCAATTAATCCCAAGCTGAGGGGGAGGAGTGTCAAAAGGTGTTTCATGGTGATAGGAGTGGGCAGCTATTGACTCGATTAACAATCAAGAAGGATAAATGAGAAAAGTTGTTTCTTGTTTATATCATGAGGATAGTTGTTGCCGATAAATCTTAATTTGTTCCAAGCGAGGGCCGACCTTAGAAATGATGGTAAATTCTAAATTTTGGTAATATAATTGTTCTCCCACCTTCGGTATTTTTTGCCAATGATGGAGGACAAAACCAGCTAGGGTTTGGTATTCATCGGCCAAGGGTAAACTTAAATTTAATGCTTTGTTCACGTCCTCTAAATTCATTTGTGCTTGTACGAGAAAAGTCGATTCATCGAGGAGTTGATATTCCACTGTTCCTGATTGATCACTAGGGGGAAAAGTTCCTAGAATCTCGCCGATTAAATCTTTCAGGGTTAATAAACCGGCTGTTCTGCCAAATTCATCCACAATGATAACCATCTTTAAGGATGATTCCTGCATCACTATCAGTAATTCATTTAAAGGGGTAGTTTCGGGGAAAAAACGCACAGGTTTTAACCAAGGTTTAATCGGGGTTGTTAAATTTAACTGACCTTCGACAAGGGGTAAAGCTAAATCTTTAAAATCGATCAGACCACGGATATCATCACCAGAATCTCCTGCCACAGGATAACAAGAATAGCCACTGTTAACCACGTTGAGCAATAATTCCTGAAAAGTTGCGGTCGAGGGAATAGCTATTAAACGGTTATGGGGAACCATGATTTCCGCAGCAGTGATTTCGCCAAACTGGAAGACATTATTTAAAATTTTCCTTTCCGCTGCTTCTAATCCCGTTAATTCCCCTTCCATGCTGATAATTAATTGTAATTCCTCGCAAGTTACCCGATTAGAACGCTGTAGATCCACTTCGGGAATACGGGTTAAAACCAATAAAAAACGAGTTGATTGGTTCAGAGTACCGATAAAAGGCTTAAAAATCCGGGAAATAACGCCAATAGGTGCTGCTAATAATCGCGCCATCGGTTCGGCATAAATTAAAGCTAGGGATTTGGGATAAAGTTCCCCAAAAACTATCTGGAGATAGGCAACGATTAAAAAAGCTAGACAAAGAGAGAAACCATGGGAGAGAAGATTTTGCCAGTTTAAAGAAAAGGGTAAAAAACTTAGTAATTTCCTCACAAAAACGGTCATGGTACTCTCCCCGATCCAACCTAAAGCTAAACTAGAAAGAGTGATGCCTAATTGGGTAGTGGAAAGTAAGCGATCGAGACTTCTTTGTAGAGATTGTACCGTCTGCGCTGGCACATCTCCCGCAGCCACTAGCTGACTGATGCGGGTACGACGGACAGACACAAGCGAAAATTCGGCCGCTACGAAAAAAGCATTGAGGACGATTAGTAAAAAGACTAAAATTAAACGAGTCAATAAATCCTGATTATCCATAGCGAAAAGGCAAAATTCGCCTTTTTTAAAGCCTATCCTTTGGTTTCGTCCTTTGATTGCGGTTGGTTTTTCTGTTGTTGCATATAAACTCTCACTCTTTTAATTACTTCTTCTTCTTTCACGGGGATAAAAGTTTGATTGCGACCATAACTGGTGCGATCGTTGGTAAACTTTTTAGCGGGGTTGATATCCGGTTGACTGACTCCCTTCAGGGAGGCGATTCCCAATTGATAGGCTACCCAACCGCTACCGAAGCCGGCGGCTAACATGGCTACCATCAAAAGGAGTCCTAACTGCAAGGAGGTGCTGATTGAAAATTTTTTCATCTTGGTGGGGCTGAATTTTCACGTTCAGAGTAATTACCGATCTATAATGAGTTATTAGTATAACCCAGGGTTGGCCGAGCGGTTGAGGCAACGAACTCATAATTCGTGCTAGGCAGGTTCAACTCCTGCACCCTGGATAGTTTTGATGGCTTCGGGTGATCGGCTTTGACTGCACTAGAGTAGGCGGCGGTGACAGATTACCTGACCATTTTCAGCTACTTTGAGAACAGAAGTACAATCATTAATTTTATCCTTTTCATTTTTCAGGAAAGCTAAAAAAAAAACAAGAATCCCAGTAGTGTAGCTTTTTTGTTGGACGAATCAATTCCCCAATGCTGGGTAATAGCAAATCCTGTTGTGAAAAGCTGATAACAATCAATCATATAAGTAGTCGTGCAAAATTAATTTCCTAGTGAAGATAGGCAAGAGGCAAGAGGCAAGAGGCAAGAGGCAAGAGGCAAGAGGTGGTTAGATATGTGTAATTAATTTTGCTTAGGTACTTAGTCATTGCCAAACAGCTCGAATCATTAAAAATTTGATTTCCCCAAAACTTTGCGCTTTAAAGCTAGAACACGAGGACGCGCACCTTGACTAGAAAATCCTAACCCTTCACGGAATATTTCGGGCATATAATAACGAACTGCATCTTCTTTATCCTTGTCCTCGTAAATTACTCCCATTTGCTCAAGAACATTGACTGTAGTAGCATCCAGAGCAAACTGTTCTAGAGAAAAAGGAATTTTTTTATCACTATATTGGGTTAAACTTTTTTGTACCCAGCTTTCAAATATAGGATATTCTTCTTTTGCTTCTCTAACTTTTTCCTGACTACAGGGTTCAAGCGCTCGTCGAATCGCTTGGGGAGGCAACAGTCTAGTATTCGACCATTTAGGAAATTGTACTTCTTCTGTTTTTTCTACAGTAACATTCGCAGCATAATACAAAAATCTCACAATATCCCTAGCTTGCAGTCTCCCATTAAAATCAGTTAAAGCCGCAAAAATCCAATTGGCTGACTTAGCTTCTTTGGAATTATCTAAACCTAATTTTTTGCCCCAAAGTAGTTCTAATTTTTCTTTTAAATCTTCAATTGAACAATCGAATAAATCCTGAGAGCGAGCATTAATAACTGATGATTGTATGCAGAGCCAATAGGAAAGTTTAATGAACGATTCTAGATTCCAAGATAGATCATAATCACGATATAAGCCTTCAAATTGTTGCAAGTTTTGTGTGATGATATGTTGGAGAAAATCTCGACGCAGAAAAATTATTAACCCAATATGAGAGTCTCGGATATCCCACAACTTATTCGGTAAATTTTCAATCAAAGCTTTTAAAGCTTTTTGCTGCTGGTTATCCGTAGCTATATGAGGAAAATTATCTTCTAAACCATCGAATAAAAATATAACTCTTGAATTTTTATCCTGAAGATAATGATTGAGTTTCTGAAGATTTGTATCGGGATCATTATAACCCACCACAGTAGAAATTTCTCTGATCCAAAAATTTGCCCAATTAACCTCATTCCAATCTTTATTAGATAGGGATTGAGTTATTTTATCTTCTAAGTCGGAAGCAGTAAAATGGTATTCTTGATTATCTATTGATTTCATTACATTTTCTCTAGCTTCCTTGAGAATATTTTTAGCATTTCCATCTAACTTTTTCGATTGTAGTAGGGGAAATATTAAACCGAGATTTTCTCGGAAATTTTCTTGATTTTGAGGATCAACTTTATTTAAAAAATTTTCCCAAGACTGTAGGCGAGATAGCTGAATATAATTAAAGGTTTTTCCCGCACCTTTAGCACCAATTGAGATAACATTAGGTAGTTTATCTTGAAAATTACGAGCCAGATTTTTTAATGGCTCGGTAATGAGTAAATCTTCCCCTTGTCCCCTTTCTGCATAAATATATTTATTGCAAGTATCCCTGAGTTTTTTCACATCATCTAAGGAGTTATCTGAAGGTGTGGCTGATGCAATGCTATTATTAGATAATTTATCTTCTGCCCATTGTCTTGCCAGTTCCATCAAGGAAGTTGAACTTAATTTGTTTTGAGCTTCGTCCCAATTGTTAACATATAGTAACTCTTGGGCGAAATAAGTTTCTTTAATATCCAGTCTAGTAGTATATAAACTCTCATTTTTGGGTTGAACATAAGCCGACTGTAATTGCTCTAAAATATTCTCAAATGCTGATAAATTTCTGACTTCTGGGGTTAAAAAACTAATAATTATCGAAGGATCATAATAATTATCATCCTTTACTTTTGAGTCACTGGGAGCTAGTAAGCCAATTTTTTCTAAAACCATCCTGACACCTCGCCAAGATTGCTCATTAACTGTTGTTACTAAAAATCTTTGGATTCTAGAGTCAAATAAAATTGGGCTAGAAATTTCACTTAATCCTGCTCTTAAATCAATAAATATATAATCTACTGCTAATTTTTGCCCTAATTGATGAATTGCATCCCCTACCTCCCAAGCACCCGACGGATTTCTGGCTAAATTTTCTGGCAGTATAGGAGTATCTAAAAGTTCTTCTTCTTCAATAAAAGCTGGTAAAAAATATAAAGTTGATTTATTTTGCTGTTTGGCAGTTTTCTTAATTTCTTGAGTTACCCAAGAGAGTGCCACCTCTAGAGATGGCTTGGGATATTGATAAACTTCTAAAAAATTGCTCAAAGATACGGTTGCCTCTTGATTTTCATTCCTTTGCCAATAGGTTAACCCCGGAGCCTCTAAATCTGAGTCAATAACTAAAATTTTAACTGGTTTATTTATCTCTTTTGCTCTTGCTAAGAGAGCAAGAATATAAGCAGCTAAATGTAGGGTTCTTCCCACACCACCTTTAAAAGAATAAAAAGCAATAATTTCTGGCTTATCTTGATAAGCATTGGCTAAAAAATTATCCGATTGCTCTGAATCTTTATTTGCTTTTAAATAAGCGACTTCCTGCCAAAAAGGTCGAATCGATGGAGAAAAATCAGAACTATTATCTATTAAAATAAATTCTACAGGAATAGAAGCATTATCAATATCTAGCTGAATAATTTGTTCTGATTCTTGATACCAATCTCCGAACCATTCTTTTAATATTGAGTTAGCTTTTGGTTGATCATCTTGATTTTGAATACCAATCTCTAAAGCACTACTAAAACAACTAATTTTAACAATACCATCAGGTAAGTCATTTCCGTTAGCGGTTTCGCGAGCAATTTTTCTTTTAATATCAAACCAAGTTAGTAATGGCCGTCTTCTCATAGTCTCTGCAACTCCTGTGCAATCCAACGTAATATATCTAACAATTTTTTTTCTAATTCACTATCCTTGATATTTTCACAGCATCCCCCATATCGCCACATTTGATTAATTTCACCGCAAGAAAGCTCTCTCTCTTGATTATTTTTTAAAGGTTTCATACTTAATTGTGAGGGAAGTTTTAGTTTTTCTCCCGCAGCTAGTTTGTCTAGTAACTTATTTATATCATGCCGCACTTCAAGTAATTCTCGACAAGAATCGGTGCAATCTTTACTTTGTCTTTTCAGTAAAACCGCTTTGAGACCACATTCAACGGAGTAAAATAGCAATAAACGATGAGCGTTAGTTCTGATTTCGACCTTTGCCGCTCGTTGATTTTCTCTCCATGCTTTTTGTAGTTCTCTGTCTGTAAAAGGAATCACCCAGTCAACCCTTTGCACGATAGGGTTAGATCCTAGCACAAAAAAACCCGCTGGCGCGGGCTTTTTCCACAAAACCAAAGTTTTAATTAACCTAACAACGCTTTTGCCTTCGCTACCACGTTATCCACGGTAAAACCGAACTTCTCTGACATTCCTAGATAAAATATCGTAATTTTGTTAAAATAATCTCAAAGAAAAGCCTCTAAAATCAAAGGTAATGTCTAAAATCGCTAAAAAACTTAGTAATTCTCCTTTTCGTTATCCCGGCGGTAAATTTTATGCCCGTAAGCTAATCTTAGCTTGTCTTCCCAGTCACCATAAGTATTGTGAACCTTTTGCGGGGGGAGCATCTATATTCTTTGCTAAGGAAAGTGTAGCAGAGAATATTCTCAATGACAAAGATGAGGAATTAATGAACTGTTATCGACATATCAAAGATCATCTTAATAGTCTAATTGAATTATTAAAAGGTCTAAACGCTACCAAAGAATTACACAATTATTATAAAAATGAATTTCAACCAGCCAATGACCTAGAAAGAGCCATGCGTTGGTATTATCTAAATAGAACTTCCTACTCAGGAATTATGAAACTTGAAAATTGTTATTGGGGCTATGGTGATAAGTATTCTATGCGTCCTGAAAACTGGCCTTCTCACCTAAAAACCACTTCGGAAAAACTGCAAAATGTCAGCTTATCTTGTTTAGATTTTGAAGATTTAATCAATCAATTACCCGATGATTACTTTTTATTTGTCGATCCTCCTTACTTTCAAGCAGATCAAAATAAATTCTATTCCTACTTCTTCAGTCTAGAAGATCATGAAAGGTTATGTAAGACGTTGAAAAAACATCAACATCGATTTAAATTTCTTTTGACTTATGATAATTGCACCGAAATTAGAGAAATGTATGATTGGTGTATTTCTTTACAAGATAATGAATGGAATTACACTATTAATCGAACTGATGATCAAAAAAATGGTTTGAAATTAGAACATGGTTATCAGAGTGAAAGACGCAAGGGCAAGGAGGTATTTATTGCTAATTATGATCTTGAGAAACCTGCAAGATTTACACCTCTACAATTAAGTTTATTCGATGTATCTTGATTCCTAATTTTAATCAAGTAAATCCTCTATTTTTTCGATCGGTAGCCATGGTTGTAGAGGTTCAGCCGTATTAACATCAAAGAAAATTTTGGGATAATTAGGGATGAAATTACAGTTGTGATCGTGGCATTTCTGGCGAGAACAATTGATATTATTGGTTTGATTTGCTGTTAAATCTTTACTTCTGGCAACGTACATTTTAAAAAGGGTTTATTCTTGATTATTAATATTAATTTTACTTGAAAATATTTGCTCTTTTGGTGTGGGCTTTTAAACAAATAGTCCTGTTTCTAAATTGGTCTGAAAAAAAGCATTGGCAAGAGATGTAATCACTAAATCAAAATCTGTTTCAATATGAAGGTATTCCTATCAATTTAGACCTTTTGTGTTCGGTAATTCGATTTGTAATTTTCCTGCGCGAGAATGGGTATTTTTTTAAAAAAGATCAAGTTGAACTTCAAAAAAAGGTTTTCTAATTATTAAAGGAGGATCACCGATTTCTCCAGAGAGTTTCAGTAAGCCATCATCAAAAGTATCTAAAACATCCACTCTGGCTTTAATTGCCGTCGCCACATGAGTTGCATCTTTAGGTTTTAGTGCCTGATATTGCCACATCAATTCTCTGGCTAGTTCGCCAACTTTTCTGTCCACATCATAAATATAAATCCACTCATGTCGGAAAAAATCTCTGATTTTTTCCTCACTTTCTTTAGGTAATTTTGGCTGTCCTTTTTCTAATTTCACCACTTCAATAAAAGTAAGAGCAGAAGTCACGATTATTACCTGACCATTTTCAGCTGCTTTGAGAACAGAAATACAATCATTAATTTTATCCTTTTCATTTTTCAGGAAAGCTAAAAAAACACAAGAATCCCAGTAGTGTAGCTTTTTTGTGGGACGAATCAATTACTTCCTCCCAAAATTCCGATCATTTCCTCAATGCTAGGTAAATCTTTTTCCTCAGAAAAAAGAGCGATTGACTCAACTTTAATCCCGATTTTTTCCCCATCTTCTCTAGAGGTAACTATCCCCGATACAGAGACTCTTTTTTCTAGATATTCTTTGATATTATCAAGTAAATCTGGTTCAAAGTAACATTTAACACTTTTATTAGTCAATAAATTGTAAACTCTAAAAATAGGTTGACGACTTACATCAATAGCTTTAAGCACACCTTCTACAGTACCAAAACTTTGATATTTTCCCCCGATAATTTCATCAACATTAGCAATCAAAGCTTGATTCAAGTCGATACACCTCGAATCAAAGCCCAATTGCACCATAAATTCATCTCTTTTTTTCAATATTGCTAATGCTCGCACACTTTCTAAAGCTCGATCAGAAAAATACTTAGGGCGAATCGGATGTTCTAAAATTGTTACTATTCCCCTTTCTACAGTCTTAATAACTTCAGAAATTTGACTAGGTGTAATCTGATCTTGAGGCATTCCTTCTAAAGTAAGATGAATGCTGCCACTATGAACTTGAGAGATTCTCCAATTTATCAGGGGACGATTTTTGTTAGCAAGGGTTTTATCTACTTCATGGAGTAGTATTGCTAATTGTTCTTGAGCCTTGATAAATTTATCAAAAGACAACAGTGAGCCTTCTATATCTAATGTTAGGCTCTTGATTGTTTCCTTCGATATAGGGCTTTCCCCTTTAGTCATGGCTCTAGGAATCGTGATAATTATCTCAAGTGTAAAGGTTTTGGCTAACTACTAAAGCTTCCTACTTTACATTTTTACATGAACTAAGCCTAAAGCCTAAACTAGGTTGACCTATAACCACAAAAAAACCCGCTGGCGCGGGCTTTTTTCACAAAACCAAAGTTTTAATTAACCTAACAACGCTTTTGCCTTCGCTACCACGTTATCCACGGTAAAACCAAACTTCTCTAGAATCACACCCCCCGGAGCAGAAGCGCCGAAGGTATCAACCCCCAACACATCCCCCTCATCGGTGATGTAGCGATGCCAACCCATGGTTGAACCCGCTTCCACTGCGAGACGTTTTTTCACTGCTTTCGGCAATACCGATTCTTTGTATTCTGCCGATTGTTCCTCGAATAGCTCCCAACAGGGCATAGAAACGACGCGAGCTTTAATTCCTGCCTCTTTTAACACCGCAGCAGCTTTATCGCAGAGATATAACTCGCCCCCCGTACCGATGAGAATGACATCGGGAGTACCTTCGCAATCGGTGATAACATAAGCACCTTTAGCCACACCCTCCAGGGAAGTTCCCGCTAAATTGGGCAGATTTTGACGGGAGAGAGCCAATAAAGTCGGGCGTTTCTTTTCGCTCACCGCTACTTTATAAGCACCGGAAGTTTCCGTACCATCTCCCGGACGCATGACTAACAGGTTAGGAATAGCGCGCAGAGAAGCAACGTGTTCCACGGGTTGGTGAGTCGGTCCATCTTCCCCTAGGGCAATGGAATCGTGAGTCATTACCCAGATGACGCGAGTTTCTGACAAGGCCGATAAACGGATAGAATTCCGCATATAGTCGGTGAAAATCAGGAAAGTCGCCCCGTAGGGAATCAATCCCGTGTTATGGAGAGCAATACCGTTACAAATCGCCCCCATCGCGTGTTCCCTTACGCCAAAGTGAACGTTACGCTCCTGATAACTGCCTTTTTGGAAATTACCAAAATGCTCTAATTCCGTGTAGTTAGAGTGGGTTAAATCCGCCGAACCACCGATTAAACCGGGTAAAACCCCCGCGAGCGCATTTAAGCAGATTTCCGAGTGTTTACGACTAGCGAGCGCCTTATCTTCGGGTTTATAAACCGGTAAAGCTTGCTCCCAACCTGCCGGCAGTTGACCGGTGGTTAACTGTTCAAATAAAGCCGCTTCTGCGGGATATTTAGCCTGATATTCGTTAAATAACTTATTCCAGTCCGTTTCTGCCGTCGCTCCCTTGTCCACTGCTTGCCGGAAACGATTTAACACCTCATCGGGAACCACAAACGGCTCGTATTGCCAACCTAATGCTTTCCGGGTTAACTCGATTTCTGTTGCTCCTAAAGCTGCCCCGTGAACATCGGCGGTATTAGACTTATTGGGGGAACCATAACCGATGGTGGTGGTGATTTTAATCATCGATGGTTTATCGGTGACAGCTTTGGCGGCCGCAATCGCATTGGCAATGGCATCTAAATCGGTGTTACCATTCTCGACGTGCTGAACGTGCCAACCGTAGGCTTCAAAACGCTTGCTCACGTCTTCGGTGAAAGCGATATCGGTGGAACCATCGATCGAGATATGGTTATCATCGTAGAGAGCGATTAACTTGCCTAAACCCCAGTGACCGGCTAAAGAACAAGCTTCCCCAGAAATCCCCTCCATATTGCAACCATCACCTAAAATCACATAGGTGTAATGGTCGATAATTTTGGCATCCGGCTTGTTGAAACGGGCCGCTAAATGGGCTTCTGCTAGGGCCAAACCGACACCATTAGCAATCCCTTGACCCAGAGGACCAGTGGTCACTTCCACCCCTTCCGTGACGAAATTTTCGGGGTGGCCAGGGGTTTTCGATTTCCACTGCCGGAATTGTTTAATTTCCTCTAGGGGAACGCTATCGTATCCGGTCAGGTACATCAAAGCATACTGCAGCATACAACCGTGACCGGCGGAGAGAACAAAACGATCGCGATTGACCCATTGGGGGTTTTTCGGGTTAAAACGCAGGAATTGATCCCAGAGGACAAAGGCCATGGGTGCGGCCCCCATCGGCAGTCCGGGGTGTCCCGATTTAGCTTTTTCTACGGCATCCACCGCTAAAAAACGCACCGCATTAATACAAAGTTCTTCGAGGGATTGGGAGGCGACAACCATAATGTTTTTTAGAATGAACTACAAAAATAAGACCAGGTTAAAGAGGGAGCCACTCAAAGATTACTCTTTCGGGGGCATCGACTCAAGCATATTTTCTAAAAGCTAAGGTGACGTTATGGCCACCAAATCCAAAGGAGTTGGAGAGGGCAGCGTTAACTATCTGCTGACGACTTTCGTAGGGGACGTAATCAAGATCACAATCGGGGTCAGGATTGTCAAGGTTGAGAGTCGGGGGAATCCGATCATTAGCGATCGCCATTACCGTGGCCACGGCTTCAATGCCGCCAGAACCGCCTAAAAGGTGGCCTGTCATCGATTTGGTGGAACTGACGGGGATTTTGTAGGCCGATTCTCCTAAAGCTTTTTTAATCGCCTTGGTTTCCGTGGGATCATTGGCCCCCGTACTGGTGCCGTGGGCGTTGATATAGCTAATTTCCGGCGGAGTCAAACCGGCATCTTTGATCGCTAATTCGATCGCTCTGGTGGCTCCACGACCATCGGGAACCGGTGCCGTCATGTGATAGGCATCGCAAGTCAGACCATAACCGATCATTTCGGCGTAAATCCGCGCCCCACGGGCTAAGGCCGTTTCTAATTCCTCTATAATCAAGATTCCTGCCCCTTCCCCCATGACAAAACCATCCCGGTCCTTGTCAAAGGGACGACTGGCCCGGGTGGGGTCATCGTTGCGGGTGGACAAGGCCTTAGCGGAGGCAAAACCAGCCAATCCTAGGGGGGTAACGGCGGCCTCCGTCCCACCGCAGATCATCCCTTTGGCCAAACCCCTTTGTACTAGACGAAAAGCATCGCCGATGGCATTGGAACCGGCGGCGCAAGCGGTCACGGTGCAGTTACTCGGTCCTTTGGCCCCCGTGTGGATAGCGGTTAAACCAGCGGCCATATTGGCAATCATCATCGGGATCATGAAGGGACTACACCGGCTCGGACCTTTTGTCAAGTAAATTTCCTGTTGATCCTCCAGCACTTTTATGCCGCCTACGCCTGTACCGATTAGTACACCTATATCATCGGCATTGAGATCGTCGATAACTAATTGAGAATCTTGCAGCGCTTGCAAACTAGCGGCGACGGCAAATTGAGCGAAACGGTCCATGCGCTTTGCCTCTTTGCGATCCACATAGTCGTGGGGGTCAAAACCCCGCACTTCCCCAGCAATGCGACAAGCGTGACGGGAGGCATCAAAGTGTGTAATTAAACCAATGCCACTTTTGCCGTTGATTAAGCCTGTCCAATAGTCTGCTAGATTATTGCCGAGGGGAGTGATTGCACCCATCCCCGTGATGACAACCCTTTTTAATGGCAATTCTGTCATGTTTGTTCAAAAATAAGGGCAGATTTTGCCCCAGATATTTAAGGCTAAATTGTCAATTTTCCCGCAATAATTAGGCGGTTGCTCCTACTTTCTCGCTAATATGGTCAACAGCTTTGCCCACAGTGTCAATTTGTTCGGCCGCTTCGTCGGGAATTTCAATATCAAATTCTTCCTCTAAAGCCATCACTAACTCGACCACATCGAGGGAATCAGCTTGCAGATCATTAGCAAAGCTTGCTTCGGGGGTAACTTTTTCCGGCTCTACTTCTAATTGTTCCACAACAACTTTTTTAACTCGATCGAAAATGTCTGCACTCATGGATGTCAATTTTTATCCGCTGGTTTACCTGACTCTAGCCTCTAGGGTCTGGGGAAATGGGGCGGTGTTACCATTTCCGACAATAAATTTCGGTTAGCTTTTTCACTGACCATTTTTCATCTTACTGGAAGTTGTTCCCCTCTTGATGAAGTTTTTTCGCGATCATCAGGGAAGTGAGGTGTGGGGTGTGGGGTGTGGGGAAGTGGGGTGTGACCCCCCTACCCCCCCGACATCGGGGGGGCAGGGGGGTGTGGGGTGTGGGGTGTGGAGTAGTGGGGTAGTGGGGTAGTGGAGCATTTGGATGAAATTTCCCTAAACCCCTAAATCCCTATCACCCCAAAACCCTATCACCCTGACTCCTATCTCCTGACGACCGAATAAAAAGCAAAAATATAACGGATAACTCCGAAATTCGGATAATAATCATCGGAAATTTTGGGTCTGAAACCCCGCCGTTCTAGGTTGGCTTTACGTTAGAATTAAAAGGCCAGTCTCGAAAACCAAGTGGACGGCGCAGCACCTTGAAAACTCGGC